>Ga0209998_10000110_pt1 | contig 32520 bp, 31 predicted proteins | sample EndophyteCoNSPM_FD_187576 | JGI IMG/M metagenome (GOLD analysis project Ga0209998, IMG submission 187576) | Arabidopsis thaliana rhizosphere microbial communities from the Joint Genome Institute, USA, that affect carbon cycling - Endophyte Co-N... | ecosystem: Host-associated > Plants > Roots >... | reverse complement strand
CGCGGCCAGCAGCAGGCCGCTCGGCACGGCGAGCGCCCGTTCGTGCGGTTCGAGGACGGGCAGGCCTTCACCTTCCGCGAGCTGCACGACGAGACCGACGCCCTCGCCGGCTCGCTGGCCGCCCTCGGCGTGCGGGCCGGCGATCGCGTCCTGAGCCTCATCGGCAACCGCGCCGAGGCGATGGGCCTGCTGTTCGCGACGGTGAAGCTGGGCGCGATCTGGGTGCCGATCAACACCGCGCTGCGCGGGGCGTTCCTCGAGCATCAGCTTCACAACGCGGAGCCGCGCGTCGTCGTCATCGAGGACGCCCTGGCCTCCAACCTGGCCGACGTCACCGTCGGGGTCATGCCCGAGGCGCTGATCGTGGTGGGCGATCCCGCCACGCCGACGCCGCCGTGCCTGGCCGGGATCCGCCGCCTGGGCTTCCGGGACCTGCGCGGCCTTCCGGCCCCGCGCGATCACGCGCTCGGCACGCCGGACCCGGGCGACGTGGCCATGATCCTCTACACCTCGGGGACGACCGGCCCCTCGAAGGGCGTGCTGATCCCGCACGCCCACTGCTTCCTGTTCGGGCTGGGCACCGCGGAGGCGACCGCGCTGACCCCGGCCGACCGCTACTTCATCTGCATGCCGCTCTTCCACGCCAACGCCCTGCTCCTGCAGTTCGTGGGCAGTCTGATCGCCGGCGCGGAGGTCGCGGTCGCCGAGCGATTCCGGGCGAGCACGTGGCTCGCCGAGGTGCGCGCCGCGCAGGCCACCGTCACGAACGGACTCGGGGTCATCCCCGAGTTCATCTTCCGCCAGCCGCCGACCGATCGCGATCGGGACCACCGCCTGCGCCTGATCGTCTCGGTGCCGGTCGCCGAGGAGTGGGGCCACGCGTTCGAGTCGCGCTTCGGCGTGCCGTTCATGCAGCTGTTCGGCATGACCGAGTGCAACATCGTGGCCTACACGCGCCTGGGCGACGCGCTGGTCCCGGGCTGCGCCGGCTATCTGCTCACCGAATGGTTCGACGTACGCATCGTGGACCCCGACCGCGACGTGACGCTGCCGTTGGGACGCGTCGGGGAGATCGCGATCCGACCCAAGGTGCCGGGCGGCTTCATGGCCGGCTACTTCCGCATGCCGGACCGGACGGTGGAGGCCTGGCGCAACCTGTGGTTCCACACCGGCGACGCCGGGCGTCTCGACGATCAGGGCCGGCTGCACTACGTCGACCGCATCAAGGACTGCATCCGCCGGCGCGGCGAGAACATCTCGAGCTTCGAGATCGAGCAGGTCCTGAACGCGCACCCCGCGGTGGCGGAGTCGGCGGTCGTCGGCGTGCGCCTGGCCGGCGCGGGCGGCGAGGACGAGGTGAAGGCCTGCGTGGTGGCCGCGCCGGGCGTCACCCTCGATCCGGTGGCGCTGCTCGACTGGTGCACGCCTCGCATGCCGCACTTCGCGGTCCCCCGCTTCGTCGAGGTGGTCACCGACCTCGCCAAGACCGCCACCGGCAAGCTGCAGAAGACCGCGCTGCGGCAGGCCGGCATCACCGCCGCGACCTGGGACCGCGAGTCGATCGGCTACGTGGTCCGACGCTGACCCACATTCGACCCGACCCTTCTCAGGAGGCCCCGATGGCGACGCACCAGCCGCTGCCGCCGCAGATCGAGCAGTTCATCCACGACAATCCGCAGGGCGTCCTGACCTCGTTCCGGCGCAACGGCATGCCGCAGCTCAGTATCGTGACGGTCTACCCGCGCGACGGCGGCGTCGGCATCTCCATCACCGAGACCCGCATGAAGTTCAAGAATCTGGTGCGCGATCCCCGCTGCTCGGTGCTGATCTCGCACGCCGATTGGTGGTCGGGATTCCTGGTCTTCGAGGGCAAGGCCGAGCTGACCCACTCGGGCAACACCGATCCCGAGGCCCTCCGGGCGGCGCGGCGCCACATCTACAGCGCCACCACCCGACGGCGCAGCCGCGACTGGGCCGAGTACGATCGCATCGCGGCGCAGGACAAGCGCGTGGCGATGCTGCTGCGGCCGGATCACGTCTACGGGACGGCGCTGGCCCGGATGCGCGAGGCGCTGGCCAAGTAGCGGCCGGCCCTACCCGGTAATCCTTGCCGCTCGGTCGCGGCCGGGCCGCCGCCGCAGGCGCCATCGCGGCTTCGAGGCCCCGACTCGCCGGGCGGCACGGCGGTTGCCTTCATCCTCCGGCAGATCGGCCAGGAGGTGCAGCCATGATGGGTCGGACGACGCTCGTGCTCGGGACGCTGCTGATCGCGGGAAGCTTCGCGGCGACGAAGGACCTGGGGTACGACGATGCACCGGTGATGACGCAGCAGGCCGACTCGGCGGCGGCCGAAGCGGCGGCCGGCGATTGGTGGCGGCAGGACGCGGTGACGGTCCAGCCCGACCAGATCTTCGAGAGCTGAGCGGCCGGCGATAGCCACAGCCTCCCCGCGTCATCGCTGCCCGACGGGGACAGAAATCCTCCCGTCGGGCAGGTTGCCGCTCCGCGCGCGATGTGCCGCCTCACAACGGTGCGATCTCGCGGCACACCCGCGCTGGCACGTGCGATGCCATCCGATTGGCCCGGGGCGACATTCAGGCTCCGGGAGGTGGGCGATGTTCCCTTCGGCGCCGCTTTCGATCCAGAGCAATCAGCGCGACATGATTGCCGACGCGTGGCTCGAGCAGCAGAAGCGGGAGAAGGCGCGTCGTCGGCAAGCCGAGCAGGTGACCGCCGACTTTCAGGTGGAGACCGAGCGGGCGTGGTCGCTGCTCGAGTACGGCCGGCCGAACGAGGCCCGGCGCGTCCTGGACGGCGTGCTCGCGCGTCACCCGAGCGAGTCCTGGGCGCTCTTCCTGTTCGGGGTCTGTCTGCTTCGCACCGGGGATCTGGCTCACGCCGAGTCGGTGCTCTCGGAGGTGCTCGGTCAGTCCCCCGCCGACCCGACCACCGCGTACTATCTCGGGCTCGCCCGCGAGCGTCAGGGACGCACGGCGGAGGCGCACGAGATGTACCAGCGCGCGCTGGATCTCAACCCCGACTTCAAGGCGGCGCGGGCCCGGCTCGAGCCGGGCCCGGGGCTGCGGCGGCGCATCGAGCCGGGGCCGAAAGCGGAGCGCGCGCCGGGCCGCGGCCGCGGGCGCGCGCTGCTGCTGGTGATCATCGGCGCCGCGGTGTTGGTCGCGCTCACGATGGCCGGCTAGGCCGGGCGCCGGGCGGACCGGGCGGCGATCAGCCGGCGGGCCGACGCGCCGAGAAGAACACCACCCGCAGCCGCGACGCCGCGTGGGCCAGCATGGGCGCGTTGTGACCGGTGGCGACGAGACGGCCGCGCTCGTCCAGCCGCCCCAGGAGCCGGCGAGTCACGATGCCGGTGCCGCAGGCGGTCTCGAGTACTCGCGCGCCCGTCGGCACGTCGAGCCGCGCGGCCATCTCATCGGCCATGTCATGCTTCCGGTGCCGGAGCGCTATTGCTTCAACTGGGCGCGAATCTCCCCGTTCGGATGCGCCGCGCTGTGCACGTTGACGTAGAGGTTGCCGGCGCGCAGGGCGTCCAGCTGCGCGCTGCTCAGCTCGGTGTTGCCGGGCACGACCCACGCGTTGTCTCCGCTCTTGAGCAGGGTGATGATCACCGGTCCGTTCTGTCCCGCGGCGCCCATGTGGATGTGGGCCGCGGTGCCGTTCATGTTGCTGGTCTTCACCGCGCCGGTCACCACCTTGTCGTTGAGGAACTCGATCGTGCTCACGCCCGAGGCCTGCGTGTTGACGGGCGGCACCTCCTGCCCCCCGGTGAGCATCGTGCCGTTCCCGGCCGCGGTCATGCTCCCGGTGCGGCTCGGGGTCTGCGAACAGGCCGAAACGGCGAGCAGCGTCGCCACCGCGAAGCCGGACCACCACGTCACGCGATGCAGTCTTCCGTCCATCGATTGCCTCCTGGGTCGGCAGTGCGTTGTGTCTGCCCGGGCAGCGGCATCGTTCGTGCCAAGCGCCGGCGCCCCGTCATCGTCGCGTCCCAGAACGAGGTTCGCGACGGGCGGGCGAGCCTCGGCTCCAACCCTTCTCGGTAGGGCTTACCGGGAGCGGAGACACGACCGACCCGCGGGCGCGGACCGCGGCCGTCCCGCGGGCCGCGCTCACGCGGATGACGGATCGCGAGTGCTAGAATGCGACCCGGTCGAGCCGGAACCCGTCGCAGCGTGAGAGGCGAGGTGCGCGCGTGAACCGAAAAGAGATGAAGCGGATGGTCAAGATGGCGCACAAGCTCGCCAAGCCGTTCCGGGTCACCGACGACGGCTTCCGCCTCAAGGACGTCGACCCGGGGGACACGCTCGACTTCACCTCCGAAGACAAGTCGCGCGCGAAGGACGCCCTCGCCACCGGCATCGACGTCCTCGCCGAACTGCAGGACATGCTCTACGCCCAGGATCGCTGGTCGGTCCTGCTCATCTTCCAGGCCATGGACGCGGCGGGCAAGGACAGCGCGATCAAGCACGTGATGTCGGGCATCAACCCGCAGGGCTGCCAGGTCTTCTCGTTCAAGGCGCCGTCGCCGGAGGATCTCGACCACGATTTCATGTGGCGCTGCCTGAAGTGCCTGCCCGAGCGCGGGCGCATCGGCATCTTCAACCGCAGCTACTACGAGGAGACGCTCGTGGTCCGCGTGCATCCCGAGCTGCTCGCCGCGCAGCGGCTGCCCGCCGATCTGGTCACGAAGGACGTCTGGGATGAGCGGTTCCAGGACATCCGGGCCGCCGAGCGCCATCTCACCCGGAGCGGGACGGTGATCCGCAAGTTCTTCCTGCACGTCTCCCGCGAGGAGCAGCGGAAGCGCTTCCTCGAGCGTATCGAGGAGCCGGCGAAGAACTGGAAGTTCTCGGCGAACGACGTCCGGGAGCGCGAGCACTGGGACGAGTACATGGACGCCTACGAGGACATGATCCGGAACACCGCCACCAAGCGCGCGCCGTGGTACGTGGTGCCCGCCGACCACAAGTGGTTCACGCGGGTGGTGGTCGCCTCGGCGGTGATCGAGGCCCTCGGGTCCCTGGACCTCGCCTACCCTACCATCGGCGACGCCAAGCGGAAGGACCTGGCCGCCGCCAAGCGGCAGCTGGTCGCCGAGGAGTAGCGCCCGAACCCGCGGGCCTCGCTGCGCAGCCTTGGACCGGCCCGACCCGAGCCACGCACCTCCCAGAGACCCGTCGGAGACACTGTCGCCCTTCCGGGGCCGCGTAAATACCGGGGGCAGCGTGTAAATCCTCGATGGTCCCCGTGTAAATTTCACATTGTATGAAGACAGTTGCGGGCACCGAAACACACGAATCGGCGCTTGTTGACGGAGAAGCTTCTCCGCGCGGGCGAGGTACGAATTATGCGTGGGGCCTCAGCGACCATGGACGCGGCTCGCCTCATTCCCCTGCACGAAGCCATGATGGAGTTCAAGCGCAAGGTGGTCCTCGACGCCCTCGCCCACTACTCGGGCAACCGTAGCCGAGCCGCCGCCGCCCTCCAGATCGAGCGAACCTCGCTCCTGCGCTTGCTGCGCGAGCTGGAAATCGCCGAGGTGGTCCCCGCCCCGCGCGGCCGGCCCGCCGGCCGCGGCTAGCTCCCCGCCCGTTTCATCTCGATCCCCGGTCGCGCGACCGCGCGACGATTCCTCTTCGCTCCTCGTGGCGACGACAACGATGACATCGTCGACCCGCCGCGCCGGCGATCGGGGATGTCCGCACCGTGACGTCGACAGGTCGACGGGGGCGTGACACCGATGCGATACGCGTCGGCGCGCGTGGCACAGATGTCACATTGACCCGCTTCCCGGCGCCGACCTAGATTCCGCGAGACACGAGCGCTCGATCGGCGGTGGCGCCGTCGCGCGCGCTCGACGCATCGCCTCGCTGCTCCGGAATCGGGAGGCGCTCATGACGAAGACGCGGCTCACTCTGGTGGCTCTCGCCGTACTCCTTCTGCTGACCAGCGTGGTGAGCGCGCCTCGCGCGCAGCTGGCCCTGCGCGCGCGCGACCCCGGCCCTCGCGGGGGACCGGACGCGGCGGGCGGTCCGCTGCACGGCCTCACCCGGTCGCAGATGACCTCCTTCGAGGCGGGCCGCGCGGACTTCCTCGAGGAGGAAGGCGTGGGTGACGGCCTCGGCCCGCGCTTCAACCTGAACAGCTGCGGGGGCTGCCACGTCCAGGGCGGCGTCGGCGGCTCGAGCCCCGCGGTGAATCCGCAGTTCGCGATGGCGACCGCGATGGGCGCCCGCAACACCGTCCCGTTCTTCATCAAGCCGGACGGGCCGGCACGCGAGGCCCGGTTCAAGTTCAACGCCGACGGCACGCGGGACGGCGGCGTGCACGCCCTCTTCGTCATCAGCGGGCGGGTGGATGCGACCGGGAATGCGTCCGGCTGCAACATCCGGCAGGAAGACTTCGCGGCGCAGGGCCGAGCCAACAACCTGATCTTCCGAATCCCCACCCCGATCTTCGGGGCCGGGCTGATCGAGCAGATCCCGGACAGCACGATCCTGGCCAATCAGACCGCGGCCGCGCCCCGGAAGGGCACGCTCGGCATCCGCGGGCGACCCCACCGGTTCCCGCTGAACGGCACCACCAACCTCAGCGGCAACGACGGCACCATCGCCCGCTTCGGCTGGAAGGCGCAGAACAAGTCGCTGCTCATGTTCTCCGGCGAGGCCTACAACGTCGAGATGGGCATCAGTAACGAGCTGTTCCAGACCGAGCGGGACGAGACCGCGAATTGCCAGTTCGCGACCACGCCCAACGACGTGACCGGCGGCGAGGCGGGGAACGCCATCGAGGGGATGAGCGCGATCGAGAAGTTCTCCCACTTCATGCGCTTCCTGGCCCCGCCGAGGCCGTCGACGAACCGGCCGGGCAACGCCGCGTCGATCGCGAGCGGCAAGAACCTGTTCCAGAGCGTGGGCTGCGCGCTCTGTCACACTCCGACGATGCAGACCGGCAACTCGGCGGTGGCCGCGCTCCGCCACCAGCCGGTCAACCTCTACTCGGACCTGCTGCTGCACGGCATGGGCCCGGGCCTGGCCGACGACATCCCACAGGTGCAGGCCGGACCCGACGAGTTCCGGACCGCGCCGCTCTGGGGATTGGGGCAGCGGCTCTTCTTCCTCCACGACGGGCGCACCACGGACCTGCTCGAGGCGATCCAGGCGCACGCGAGCGCCGCCAGCGCGAGGTTCCGCGCCTCCGAGGCGAACGGCGTGGTGGCGACCTACAACCGGCTCAGCGAGCAGCAGAAGCAGGACGTGTTGAACTTCCTCCGCTCTCTCTAGCCGCCGCATCCGCCGAGGCGGCGCTCCGGCCGGCGACGTCGAGCCGGCCCGGGCGCCGCGCGGCCCCGGCGGCCGGGGGCCGTCTCCCCTTCGGAAGTGAGCGGAGCGCGCGGGCCGCGCTCCGCTGTACACTTCGCCCGGGAGATCGCCGCCAGGCCATGAGCCACGACGCCCTGCGCACGATCCTGCCGGTCGCCGGCGTCGAGCCGGACCTCGCCCGCTCGGTCGAGATCACCGGTGGCGCCGATCCGGTCCTTCCGACCTCGTTCCGCATCGGCGAGGTCGGCGCGGCCGCCCTGGCCGCGGTGGGGGTGGCGGTGTCCGAGCTGTGGGCGCTGCGTACCGGCCGGCGCCAGCAGATCGGAGTCGACACGCGCCGGGCCACCGCCTCGCTCCGCAGCGGGCACTATCTCCAGCTGGACGGGGCGGCGATGCCGACCGACCGCAACACCATCATGGGCGTCTACCCCGCCCGCGACGGACGCTGGAGTTACCTGCACTGCAACTTCCCGAACCATCGCGCCGCCGCGCTGGAGGTGCTGGGCGTGCCCGAGGATCCCGAGGCGGTGCGCCGAGCGGTGGCCGGCTGGGACGCGCTGGCGCTCGAGGAAGCGATCATCGCCGCGAAGGGCGCCGGGGGCATGGTCCGGAGCATGGAGGAGTGGGCGCGGCATCCGCAGGCGGCCGCGATCGCCTCGCTGCCGCTGCTGGAGATCGTCAAGATCGGCGACAGCGCGCCGGAGGCCCTGCCCGACGGCGATCGGCCCCTCTCCGGCGTCCGGGTGCTGGACCTCACCCGCGTGCTCGCCGGGCCGACCGGCGCGCGCACACTCGCCGAGCACGGCGCCGACGTGCTGAAGATCACCGCGGCCCACCTGCCGAACCTCGGCTACCAGGAGTACGACACCGGGCACGGCAAGCTCTCGGCCTATCTCGACCTGCGCGAGCCCAAGGACGTCGAGACCCTGCGCGCGCTGGTCCGCGAGGCCGACGTATTCTCCCAGGGCTACCGGCCGGGCACGCTCGCCGCCCGCGGCTTCTCCCCGGAGACGCTGGCCGGGCTGCGCCCGGGCATCGTCGTGGTCTCGCTGTGCGCCTTCGGCCACGTCGGCCCGTGGGCCTCGCGCCGCGGGTTCGACACGGTGGTGCAGACAGTGAGCGGCATCACCCGGCGGCAGGGCCATCTGTTTCCCGGTGCCGAGCCGGGCCCGCAGTTCTACCCGGCCTCGGCGATCGACTACATCACCGGCTATCTGATGGCCTTCGGCGCGCTGGCCGCGCTGGCGCGCCGGGCGCGCGAGGGCGGCAGCTGGCTGGTGCGCATCTCGCTGGCGCAGACCGGCCGCTTCATCGTCGGCCGCGGCGAGGTGCCCGAGAGCCGGCTCGCGAACGTGCCCAAGGAGTTCTCGCCCGAGGAGATCGCCCGCTGGTCCACCACGAGTGACACGCCGGCCGGTCGCCTGCGCCACCTCGCGCCGGTCGTCCAGCTCTCGGAGACGCCGGCGCGGTGGGCCCGCCCGTCCGTCCCGCTCGGCCATCACGAGCCGGCCTGGCCTCCGCGGCCATGACCGCCGCAGCCGCCGCATCCAGGAGGAGCCGATGAAGTTCGGCCTGTTCTACGAGATCTCGGTGCCGCGCCCGTGGACGCGCGAGTCGGATCGCACCGTGTACCAGAACGCGCTCGAGCAGGTGAAGCTCGCCGACGAGCTGGGCTTCGACCAGGTGTGGGCGGTCGAGCACCACTTCCTCGAGGAGTACTCGCACTGCCCGGCCCCCGAGCTGTTCCTGACCGCCTGCGCGATGATCACGAAGAAGATCCGCGTCGGCCACGGCATCGTCATCTGCGTGCCGGAGTTCAACCACCCGATCAAGATCGCGGAGCGCACCGCGGTGCTCGACATCCTCTCCGGGGGCCGGCTCGAGGTCGGCACCGGCCGGTCCGCCACCTGGACCGAGCTGGGCGGCTTCCGCGCCAATCCCGACACCACCAAGAAATCGTGGGACGAGTTCGTGCGCTGCCTGCCGAGGATGTGGACGCAGGAGACCTTCAGCTACGACGGCGAGTTCTGGTCCATGCCGGAGCGAACGATCGTGCCCCGGGTGTACCAGCGGCCGCACCCGCCGCTCTGGGTCGCGGTGACCTCGCCGGGCACCGAGCTGGACGCGGCGGACCGCGGCCTCGGCAGCCTCGGGCTCACCTTCGGGCAATTCGCGGAGCAGGAGCGGCGCATCGCCGAGTACCGCCGGCGCATCCGGTCCTGCGAGCCGGTGGGCGCGTTCGTCAACGACCAGGTCAGCACCGTGAACTTCCTGTACTGCCACGAGGACGACGCCACCGGCCGCGCCACCGGACGGCGCATGGCCGACACCTTCAACTATCTCGCCGCGCAGCTCATCTCCGCGCGCGAGGCGTTCCCGAGCCGCTCGTACCAGTCGCTCGGGCTGCTGCCCCAGCTGCGGCGCCAGGCCACCGGACCCGACGCCAGCGAGCAGGCGGGCGAGGGGCTCGCCCTCGGCGGCCCGCAGCGCGTGCTGAACGCGCTCAAGCGCTGGGAGGCGGTCGGGGTGGACCGCGTCAACTTCCTCATGAACGCGATGGAGGTGATCCCGCAGGCCGACGTGCTGCAAAGCCTCCGGCTCTTCGCGCGGGAGGTCATGCCCGCGTTCGCGAGCGACAAGCCGGCCAGCGGGGCGGCCGCGGGCGCCTGATGCCCACCTTCGGCACCCTCGAGCTGACCGGCGTGGTCGACCGCCTCCCCACCATGCGCGATCTCGAGACCGAGGCGTGGACGCTGCCCGGCGCGGAGATCCTCCAGCTGGCCTTCGAGGTCCCGCGCGCGACCGGGTCACTGCTGCCGCCGGCGATGCATCCGGCGATTCCGCCGTACGCGACGATCTGGGTCACGCGCTATCCCGAGAGCCCGGTCGGCCCCTTCATCCTCGCTCAGCTCCGGCTCATGGGGCGCGCCGGCGCGCATCCGCGCGGGCTCGTCCTGGGCGCGGTGGCCAGCACGCCCGACGCGGCCACCGCGCTGCGCGAGCGCTGGGGCCTGCCGGTGGTGGCGGGCCACGTCACGTTCACCCGCCGGCACGACCGCATCATCACCACGGTGACGCGCGACGGGACGACGGTGCTCGACGGCGGTCTCATCGATCCCGAGCCGATCTCCCCCGGCGACGTGCAGTACATCCACTCGGTGACGCTGGCGCAGGCGCCGCTCGACGGCACGACGGCTCCGCGGCTGATCCAGGTCGACTCCCGCTACACGCTCAAGAACGCCGACCGCGGCCGGCCTCACGTCGGCGCGCTGGTGCCGGAGGCGTGGAACGCCGGCCCGCTGCGCCTGCTCAATCCCATCGCCGCGACCGTGACCGCGAGCGACACCGACCTGCCGCGCATCCGCTTCGTGATGGACGCCCTGGTGCCGGTGGTGCGGGGCACCCGGCGAATCCGCGAGTCGCGCGAGGAATGACCGCCGCCGATCTCGCGCGGCCATGAGACCGCGACGCAGCGTGCTGTTCATGCCCGGCTCCAGCGCGCGGGCCCTCGAGAAGGCCCGCACGCTGCCCGCGGACGCGCTGATCCTGGACCTGGAGGACGCGGTGGCCCCGGAAGCGAAAGCGGGGGCGCGCGCCCGGGTCCTGGCCGCGGTGCGGGCCGGCGGCTACGGCCCGCGTGAAATCGTCGTCCGGCTGAACGGGCCGGGCACCCCGTGGGGAGCCGACGATCTCGCGGCGGTGGCGCAGGCCCCCGTCGACGCGGTGCTCCTCCCCAAGGTCGAGTCCGCGGAGACCGTGACCGCGGCGCTCCAGCGTCTGGGTCCGACGCGCGACGTCTGGTGCATGCTGGAGACGCCGCGCGGCGTCCTGAACGCCGCGGCGATCGCCGCGGCCAGCCCGCGCGTGGGCGCGCTGGTCATGGGCACCTCCGACCTGACCAAGGACCTGCACGCGCGTCCCACGCGCGACCGGATTCCGCTCCTGACCAGCCTGGAGCTCTGCGTGCTCGCGGCTCGTGCCGCCGGGATCACCGCGCTCGACGGCGTCCACCTCGACCTCGACGACGAGGCCGGCTTCGCGGCCGCCTGTCGGCAGGCCGCCGAGCTGGGCTTCGACGGCAAGACGCTGATCCATCCTCGACAGGTCGCCGCCGCCAATGAGGCCTTCGCGCCCGGCGCGAGCGAGGTCGACTGGGCCCGCCGGGTCATTGCCGCCCATGCCGACGCCGTCGCCGGCGGGCGCGGCGTGGTGGTGCTGGACGGTCGCTTGATCGAGAATCTCCACGTCGACGACGCCCGGCGCGTCCTGGCCCTGGCCGAGACGATCGCCGCGCGCTCGGCGGGCTGAGCCCGGCGGCCCGCGTGGTCGGAGCCGGGCCAAAGGGCGGGAAAGTTTCTCCCTGGGTGGGGAAAGGACCACCGGCCCGGCGGCCGTCGGAGGCGTAACCCCAGGATTCCACTTGCCTCCTGTCGTGGTCCGCCATTTGCTCTGTCCGACGGCACCAACGAAAGCGAGGTGGGCCGGGATGATGAGTGCCGACGTCCTGTGGTGGCTGGGAGTGTTCCTCTCGCTCGGGGTGGTGGCCGGAGTCGCCTGGATCTTCGACGCCTGAGCGCGATATCCCGGGCCGCGCCGCTCACGTTCGAGACGGCGAAGGCGGCGCTGCGGATGGCGCTGGCTCTGGCCCTCATGGCGGCCGGCGTCCCGGCCGCGCGCGCCGACGAGATCGAGCCCGACCGGCCGGAGGTCACCGAGAGCGCGCGGCTGGTGCCCCGTGGGGCCCTGCAGCTCGAATCCGGCCTTGCGTACTCGCGGGAGCGTCGCGGCGGCCGGCCGACCGAGGAGACCGTCGAGGCCGAGGCGGACCTCCGCCTCGGCCTCCTGCATGACCTCGAGCTGAACCTCGGCTGGTCGCCCCTGGTGCGCGTGCGCGGTGCGGACGACGACACCGGCATCGGCGACGTCACGCTGGGAGTCCGGTATCGCTTCGTCGAGGGCTTCGAGGACGCCCGGTGGCCGCCGCACCTGGGCGTGAAGGTCTTCGCGAAGCTGCCCGCGGCCGAGGAGCCGATCGGCACCGGCCGGCCCGACTTCGGCGTGCTGCTGCTCGCCAGCTTCGAGCTGCCGCACGATTTCGAGCTCGAGGTCAACGTGGGCGCCGCCGCGGTGGGCCAGACGCGCCCGAACGGCTATCTCGCCCAGGTCATCGCCACCGCCTCGCTCTCCTACGACATCACGCCGTCGCTCCTGGGCTTCCTCGAGATGCTGTCCAACTCCGCCGACGAGCGCGGCGGGCGCGGATTGCTGGCGGTCAATGTCGGGCTCGTCTATCGCCTGACGCGCCGGCTCGCGATCGACGCGGGGATCCAGACCTCCCTCGCCGGCCAGGGACCGGACTACGTCGTGCGCACCGGGCTCAGCGTGCTCTGGCGGTAGCCCCGCGCGACGCGCCCGGACCTAGATCCGCTCGATGCCGGGCGTCCCGAACAGACCGTACGGCCGCACCAGCAAGACGCCGAGGAGCACGAGATACGGCGCGAGGCTGCTGAACCCCGCGCCCAGCACCGGGTCGAGATAGCCGGCCGCCTCGCTCTCCAGCACCCCGATCAGCAGCGCGCCCACCACGGTGCCCACCACGCTGTCCATGCCCCCGACCACGACGATCGGGAACACCTTGAGCCCGACGAGCACGAGGCTCAGTCCCCCGCCCCCCACCGCGACCGAGAGCGTGCCCGCCACCACCGCGATGACGCCGGCCATGGACCACGTGAGCACGACGTGGCGGTCGATGTCGATGCCGCTCGCCATCGCGGCCTGCGGATCGTCCGCGATCGCGCGCAGGGCGAGGCCGGTGCGCGTGCGATAGACCCGGGCGACGATCAGCACGCCGAGGCCGGCGATCGCGGCGGCGATCAGCTTGCCGGGCACGAGGAAGAGCCCGCCGATCTCGATCGGCTCGGACGGCACCGGCAGCGAGATGGCCCCGGAGCCGGCGGGAAAGAACAGCACCGTGGACGCCTGCAGGACCGCGCCGAACCCGATGGTGACCATCACGAGCGAGATCGGCGATTGGCCGATCAGCCGATGCAGCACGACGCGGTTGAACGCCAGCGCCAATACCGCCATGCCCGCGGAGGCGAAGGCGAGCGCCCCGGCCAGGGGAAGGGCCAGCGCGTGCGTCCCGGTGCCGACCAGCCGCGCCGCGAAGGTCACCCACTCGCCGAGGCAGAAGTTGATGACGCGCGAGGCGCGGTACACCACCACGAAGGCCAGCGCCACCAGAGCGTAGACGGAGCCGGCGAGGATCCCCTCCACGAGCAGCGCGACGAAGAAGAGCATGCGCCTGGGCCGCCGGTACGGTAGCACGCCGTCGATTGACTTGCCCCGGGCCCTCTGCCAGCATCGGCCCGAGAGCCGATCCCCATGCCACGCCGAGCGACGCTGCGCGAGCGCACCCGCGCTGGTCACCCCACGCGCCGGCCGTGAGCTCGGCGGCGGGCGGCCGGCTTCGGAGCCTCCGCGCCCGCTGGCCGGGGCTCGCCGACCTGGGACTCATCGTCCTGATATGGGCGGTGCCCCTCGTGGCGCTGCGCCCGCTGCAGGATGCGCCCTTCGTCGACGACTGGGTCTACGCGTGGGCGGTCGAGCACCTGCTGCGCACCGGCGAGCTCAAGATCCTGGACTGGTCGGTGAGCCAGAACGTCGCGCACGTGCTCTGGGGCGCGCTGTTCTGCCTGCCGCTCGGCTTCTCGTTCAGCGCGCTGCGCCTGTCCACGTGGGTGGCCTCGCTGCTCGGCCTGGTGGGCCTCCACCTGCTGCTGCGCGAGCTGGGCGTCCGCCGCGTCGACGCCCTCGTGGGCGTCGCGGTCCTGGCCTTCTACCCGGTCTACTTCATCCTCTCGCTGTCGTTCATGACCGACGTGCCGTTCGTCACGGTGACGATCTGGTCCTTCGCCGCCCTCGTCCGCGCGCTCACCCGGGGCTCGCCGCGCGCCCTGGCCGCCGCGAGCCTGTTCGCCTGCCTGGCCGTCGCGATCCGGCCGGTGGGCATCTTCCTCGCGGGCGTCCTCTTGCTCGCGCGATGGCCCTCGTCCACCCGCTGGTGGAGACCCACGCGGGTCCAGCTTGCCGCCGCGGCGGCGCCGATCGTCGTCCTGGCGCTCCTGACGCTGGCCCGGCCGTCGCTCACCGAATCTCGTGCCGACCTCACCTGGGTCCACGGCTCGTGGGCCTGGCGCTGGCAGGTGAACTTCACCTTCGACGGGCTCCAGCTCGGCGGCTGGCTCCTCGCGAACCTCACCGTGGTGGTCGGCACGCTCGGGGTCGCGCTGGCCCCGCTCGCGCTCGGCAGCCTCTCGCGCGAGCGCGCGCGCGTCGCGCTGCCGGTCGGGCTGCTCGCGGCGGCGGCGCTGACCGGGACGCTCCTCGCTCGGGGCGGAGTCGGCGCGCCACTCGATCCGGAGTTCATCTGGAGCCTGCGCGAGCTGGGCGCGACCGAGGCGCTCGTTCCGCCGCTGACCGTGGCTCCCGTCCGCTCCCTGGCCTGGTCGCTCGCCGCGATGTTCGTGGCCACCCTGTCGCTCGCCCTCGCGCTGGCCCCGCTCGCGCGGCACGGGCTGCGCCCCGAGGCGGGCGGCCTCGCCTGGGGTGCGCTGGGCTACTTCGCGATGGGCACGGTGCTGTGGCTGTTCTACGACCGGTACGCGCTGCCCCTCGTCGCGATCGTCGTCGCGCTGCGGCTGGGCGCGGCCGGGGTCCCGCGGCGACGGCTGGCGCTGCTCGGCGTGGCGATGATGGCCACGGTGAGCGGCGTGGGCACCTGGGATCATCTGCAGTACAACCGCGCGCTGTGGACCGCGGTGGCGTGGGCTCGGGACACCGGGATCGACGCGCGCCGTCTGGACGGCGGCTACGTCATCAACGGCTGGCTGCAGTACGCGCATCCCGAGCACGCGCAGCGGGCCGCCAACGGCGGCGTCGCGGTCTCCGACGTGAACGGGGGCCGCCCCGGCCGCTACGGTATCGTCAAGCGACTGCCCGCCGGGGCCCGCGTGCTGCACGCGGTGCCCTACCGGCGCATGCTGGCGCCGTCGGGCACGCTCTGGGTCGTCGATCGCGCGCCGGACGGCTCGGCCGGGCCGCCGGACGGCCGCCACTGATTGCCTTCGGCCCGCCGACGTGCAACAGTACCTCGCGGTGAGATTCTGGACGCTCGCCCTCGTCGTGGTGGCCGTCTGCAATCTCGGCGCGACGCACCCCGCCGACGCGCAGCCGGCCGCGCGAACCTGGCGGATCGGCTTCCTCTCGCTGGTCGCGGAGGACCTCGAGCAGTACAAGCCCTGGCTCGCCGCCTTCCGTGACGGACTCCGTCAGCTGGGCTACGTCGAAGGGCAGAACCTGGTCCTCGAGCAGCGCTACGCGGCGGGGCGCATCGATCGCCTCCCCGCCCTCGCCGCCGAGCTGGCTCGTCTGAAGGTCGACGTGCTGGTCACCGCCCCGGCGGGCAGCGCGGTGGCGGCCCGGAAGGTCACGAGCACGATTCCCATCGTGTTCATGGGCGAGCCCGATCCGGTCGGGACCGGCCTGGTCGCCAGTCTGGCTCGTCCGGGCGGGAACGTCACGGGCCTGGCCGACGCCCATGGGGATCTGGTGCCGAAGCGGCTCGGCCTGCTCCAGCAGGTGGTGCCGTCGCTGACGCGGGTCGGCGTGCTGTGGAACCCGTCGAACGTCAGCACCGCGCCGCAGCTCAAGACGGTGCAGGCCGCCGCACCCGCGCTGGGGCTGGCCGTCGTCCCGGTCGGCGTGAAGGGGCCGGGACGCGACGATCTGGACCGGGTCTTCGGGACGATCGCGAAGGAGCGCGTGGGCGGCCTGCTCGTCGTCGGCGATTCGACGCTCGGAGTCCAGCGCACCCGGATCGCCGAGCTGGCCATCGAGCAGCGACTCCCCACCTCGGGCTCGCACCGCGGCTGGGCCGAGGGCGGCCTGCTGATGTCGTACGGCACGGACTTCGTCGCGATGTTCCGGCACGGGGCGGTCGTCGTCGACAAGATCCTGAAGGGCGCGTCCCCCGCCACGCTTCCGGTGGAGCAGCCCACCAAGTTCGAGCTGGTCATCAACGCGAAGACCGCGAAGGCGATCGGGCTCGCGATTCCCCCGTCGGTGCTCGTCCGGGCCGACGCGCTGATCCAATAGCCGAGGATCGACACGTGCCCCCGAAGGCGGTCGTCCTCGCCGCCGGCGCCGGCGTCCGCCTCGGGGCGCTCACCGAGCGCTCGCCCAAGTGCCTGCTCCCGATCGACGGCCGCGCCCTGCTCGACCACCAGCTGGAGACGCTGGCCGCGGCGGGGATCACCGACGTCACGGTCGTCGCCGGTCATCTGGCCGACCGCGTGATCGAGCACGTGGCGGGCCGATGCCGCGTCGTCCGCAACGACCGCTACGCCTCCACCAACAGCATCGGATGAGCGGCGACGGGCTCTGGCCCGTGTACACCGCGGGATTGCCGTGGTGGGAGATCGACACGCCGGCGGACTACGAGCGCTGCGCCCGGGAGCGGACTCGCCTCGACGGGCCGCCGGCGGCCCGATCGCCGCTCGCGCTGGCCCGCTCCTTCCTGCACCGCCCACGGATGCCGTCGCCCTATCGCCAGCTCGCCCGCGCCCTGGCCCGCGGCCGCCGGCATCCCGCCCGGGCGTCGCGCCATCTCGGCGCCGTCCGAGCCGGTCGGCTCGGGCTGGCCGCCTTCGATCTGCTGGTCAACGGACCGCGGGTGCTGGCCGAGACGCTCGCCCTCGCCGCCGAGGCGGGGTTACGGCCGTTCCTGCTGTGGGGCAGCCTGCTGGGCTGCGTGCGCGACGGCGGCTTCATCGTGGGCGATCGCGACATCGACCTCGGCATCCTCGACGGCGACGCGGCTCGGCTGCCGGCGTGGCGAGCGGCCATGAGGGCCCGCGGGTACGGCGTGCGCATCGACAACGAGTTCAAGCTCTCGCTGGTGCACCCGCAGCACCCGCGCCTCTTCGTCGACGTGGACGTGGTGAAGCCGGCCCGCGGCGGCTGGGCCATCACCAACGCCGACGCCGATCCCGCCCGGATCTTCCACTACCGCTTCGACAAGTCGATCTTCGCGGGCCTGCGGATCGCCAGCTTCGTGGACGGCATCGAGGTCGCCGTCCCGGCCGACCCGGAGGGCTTCCTCGAGGCGGTGTACGGGGACTGGACCGTGCCGGAGCCTCCGGTCCACTACCTCTACGGCCCCCTCAACGTCGAGGTGGAGATCCGTTCGCCACGATGACCTCTTGCCGATCGACGTGATCCCGTCCTGAGGACCGGGTCCTTCAGCCTTTCACGCCGAGGGCGCCGGATATCTCGGCCAGCGTCGCCTTCTCGGCCTCGCTGACGCGCACGCCGCCGAAGCCCAGGAAGCCGCCCTCGGTGGAGGCCTCGGCCACCGCCTGGCTGATGTGACGCAGCCACGCCTTGAAGGCGGCCGCCTCGTCCGGCGCCTTGGCGTCCAGCAGCGCGGCGGCGTCGCGCACCGCCGCGACCGCCTTGGCCTTGACCTCGCCAGGCTTGCTGCCGGTGAGCGTCGCCTGCAGCCGATCCCGGGCGGCGGCGCGGCCTTCGGACGTCTCGAAGTCTGCGGCTACCGCCTTGATCAGCTCACTGGATTTCGTATCGCTCTTGGCCTCGAGCAGGGCGTGGCCGGCGACCATGCTCTCCTTCAGCGTCCCCCACAGCCCGCTCGGCTCGGCCGCGGTGACCGCGATGCCGGCCATCATCACGCTCTGCAGCACCTTCGTCCATTCCTCGGGGGAGAAGCTCGCCTTGCTCGCCATGCGGGGTCCTCCTCAGCTCAGCAGCTCCTTCGGGACGTTGCCGCCGTTGTCGGCCAGCTTCTGCAGCACGGTCTTGTGCAGCCACATGTTCATCTGCGCGGAGTCGCCCATCTTCTCGGCGGGACACCCCAGCTCCGTCGCCAATTCCTTGCGGGAGGCGAGGCTGCTGTCGAGGTCGAGGAGCTTGAGCAGGTCCACGATCGAGACCTTCCAGTTGAGCTTCTGCGGATTCGCGGCGGCGAGGCCTTCCAGCTTGGCCACCACGTCCACCACCGTGATCGCCACCGGCGGGGGCGGCGCGGTGACCACCGGGGCGGCCGGCGCCGACGGCACCGGGGCAGCCTGGGGGGCGGGAGCGGCTTCAGCGGCGGGACGATTGAATCCGAGCTTCTGAAGGATGCTGCCGAACAGGCTCATGGTGGATCCCCTTTCCTTTCGCTTGGGCGCGCCAGGGCCGGACGCGCGGCTCACTTGGCCATGTAGGTGGTCCGCTGACCGCCGAGCGAGGCCTCCGCCATGGCGCCGACCAGCGGCCGCACGAAGACGGCCACGCCGTCGACGAAGCGCGCGTTGGTGGCCGCGCCGGTCTCGGCGATGATGGCCGACGCGTTGGCGCCGAAATCGGTGCGGTTCTGCTTGAAGCGGTCGAGCGCCGCCTTGTCCTCGAACACGATCAGCTCGCTGTAGGTCTGGCCGCCGGCCTGCAGGCCGAACGAGGCCTGGGTCACGTCGGCATAGCCGATGTGCTGGCCCCGCTCGAAGACGACGCCGCGGCCGTAGGCGCCGCCGAAGACGAGCCCGCCCTTGGTGATCTCGGGGAAGAAGGCGAAGGCGTGGCTCTTCTTGGCCATCTCCTCGATGCCGGGATCGAGCTTGCTCCATTCCTGGCGCTCGGCTTGCGCCTTGCGGGTCAGCTCGTCCTTCTCGGCGGTGGTGGTGGGAGCGGTGCTGCAGCCGGCCAGCAACCCGGCGGCCAGGCAGATCGCGGTGACGATGCTCGCGTCTCGGGCCATGCCCTGTCCTCCTCGTGATCGGGGGGTGACGACGGTGACCGGATACCGGCGAGGCTCCACCCGAACCCGACGCGCGTCAAGGGGGACTCACGGCATACGACCAAGGTCCCATGGCGATTCGACCACGGAAGGGTCGGGGAAATGTCGTAATGCAAGACCTGACCCCGTCAGCGGAAGTGCGCGATCACCTCGCGGCCGTAGCGCAGCACGTCGTCCGGGGTCTTCACCTGCGCGGGCAGGCCGGCCGCCGCGCTCACCGGCACTCCGACCCGCGAGATTCCCTGGCGGGCGAGTGCCTCGATCTCCGCCGGGTCGGCGGGCGCCGCCACCGTGATCTCGATCGACTTCGGATCGCGGCCGGCGGCCTCCGCGGCCCGCCGCATCTCATCGAGCAGCGCGGGTGACGGGGTGCGGGCCGGGAAGTAGCCATCGCCGAGCCGCCCGGCGCGGCGCGCGGCCGCCGCGGTGTCGCCGCCCACGATGATCGGGATGCGCCGCTCGGGCGGTAGCGGCCGGCAGTAGACGCGCTCGAACGACACGAACCGGCCCTTGAAGGTGGCGCACTCCTGGCTCCACAGCGCGCGCATGGCCTCCACGTACTCGTCGGTGCGCGGCCCGCGGTCCGCGAACGGCAGGCCGAGCGCGGCGAACTCCTCGGCGAGCCAGCCCACGCCGATGCCCAGCAGCACGCGCCCCCCGCCGGCCAGGTGGTCGAGCGTGGCCACCGCCTTCGCGGTCACCACCGGGTTGCGCTGCGGCAGGATGAGGATCGCGGTGCCGAGCTTGATCGTGCGGGTGGCCGAGGCGATGTAGGCGAGCCAGATCAGCGGGTCGGGGATCGGGAAGTCCTCGAGGCCCGAGCCCATGCGCCCGGAGGCGGAGTACGGATAGCGCGACTGGTAGGCCTGCGGCACCACCACGTGCTCGACCGTCCAGATCGAGTCGAAGCCGGCGGCCTCGGCGGCCTGCGCCAGCTCCACCGCCGCCGGTCCGTTGCCATAGCGTCCGAGGCTCGCGTAGCGCAATCCGAACTTCATGGCCGCTCTCCTTTGAAGGTGAGGCGCAGCAGTGGTCCGACGTCGGGCAGCGTGGGCAGACGCCCGAGGTGCTCCAGGAGCCGGTCGACCTGCGCGCCGGGCAGGACGACGCCGGCCAGCCGGCGGAACTTCTCCTCCACGTCGCGTCGAGACACCGGACGGCCGGGCGTGCCGCGCGCCGCCCGCACCGCCTCGTCGAGCACGCGCCCGTCACGCAGCCGCACGCGCATGCGGGCCTCGGGGATGCGGAGCGTGGAGTCGGCCACCGGCCGGATGCGGCCGGCCAGCGCGAGCAGGCTCGGCTCGGGCGCGGCGAAGTCGGACTCGGCGGCGTCGCCCCGGCTGAGCGCGAGCGCCGCGCAGTAGGCCGCGCTGAACTTGGCCTCGAGCCCGGTGCGGGGCGCCGGAATCGCCGCGACCTTGACCGCGAGCGGCGGCACGTGGCACTCGACTTCGGCGATCGCCTCGGCCGCCGGTGCGGCGCGCTCGCGGATCGCGCGGCCGGCATCGATCGTCGCGTGCAGCAGATGGCAGGCCGCGTAGAGCTTGGTGCTGTTGTCGAGGATCTCGAAGCGGGTGCCCAGATCCGCCAGGGCCGGGCTCAGGTCGGTGAGGCCGACGAAGGTGCCGGGCAAGCCGGGCCGCGCGTCCAGGATCCCGGTGGGGCCGGTGAAGCCCTCGCGGGCGAGCAGGGCGGCCAGGATGCCGTTCATGGCGGCCTTGCCCGGATGGAGCGGCTTGCTCATCGTGCCGAGCGACTGCTCGAGCCCGGCGGCCTGCGTGCCCGCGATGCCGAGGGCGCGGCCCATCGGCTCGGCGGTGAGCCCCAGCAGCCGGCCCGCCGCCGCGACTGCCCCGAAGTGGCCGAGGACCGCGGTGACGTGGAAGCCGCGGTCGGCGAGCAACGGGCCGATCACCCGGCCGATCCGCGTCTCGACCTCGAAGCCGGCGACGAAGGCTTCGAGCACGGCCGCGCCGGAGCGGCCGCGCCACTCCGCGACGGCCAGCGCCGCCGGCGCGACCGGCGCCGAGCCGTGGACGATCGAGGCCAGGTGCGTGTCGTCGAAGTCGAGCGCGTGCCCCTGGGCGCCGTTGGCCAGCGCGGCCAGCAGCGCGCTGGTCCGGCGGCCGCGCCCGATGATCGTCGCCTGCGGGTCCCCGCCGCTGGCGCCCACCACCGTGTCGAGCGCGGCGGCCAGCGGCTCGGTCGAGCCTCGAATGGCCGCGCCGATCCAGTCGGTGAGGCAGAGCGCCGCGGCCTCGGTCACCGCGCCGGGGAGCGTGCGCAGGTCGAGACCCAGCGCGAAGTCGATGAGCGCGTCGGCGACCGGGGTCCGGCGATCGTCGGGCATCTAGGGCAGGATCACGTGCTCGGTGGTGATGATGATCGGCAGCGCGCCCGGCGCGATGAAGTGCGGCTCGTCGGCCCGCACGAGCGCGTACTGGGCGGTGCCGGCGGAGGCGCGCATCGCCTGGGTGTCGTCGAACCACGTGATGGCCACGCCGTCGTAGGCGGGCGTCCGTCCCCGCTCGTAGGCGGAGGCGCGCGTGTGGCTCTGCACGTAGCGGCGGATCATGGGGATCTGGGCGGCCAGTGGACCGTGGATGTCTCGCCAGTAGCGCTGGAACTCCGCCACCGCGAGACCGGGCTTGCGGGTGACGAGCTCCACGTTCTTGGCGGCCCCGGCCGGCACCGGCTCGTTCTTGATGACGTGCTCGTCGGTGGCGATCACCCGCGTCGCCGCGCGGTCGATGAAGCGCGCCTCGTCGGCCTCGACCGCCGCCATCTCCGGGCTGCCCCGCAACGCGTGCATCGCGCGGCCGTCGTCGAACCAGACCTCGGCGATGCCGTCCCAGACCGGCGTGCCCGTGCGATAGCCGGCCGGCCGCGTGTGCGACTGGACGTAGCGCCGGATGCCGGGCAAGCGCACCACCACCTCGGGATGACGCTCGCGCCAGTAGGCCTGGAAATCCTCCACCGACATCCCGGGCCGGCGCTTGATGCAGGTGACGACCTTGATCACGGCGGGATGATAGCAGCCGGCGCGCGGAGCGGCTAGCCGCGCAGGCGCGTCGCGATGCGCTGGACGGCCTCGACGCTGTCGGCGTGGGAGCCGAAGGCGGTCACGCGGAAGTACCCCTCGCCGCTCGGGCCGAAGCCCGAGCCGGGCACGCCCACGACCTGCGCCTCGGCCAGGAGCCGGTCGAAGAAATCCCACGACGACGTGCCCGCCGGCGTCCGGATCCAGATGTAGGGCGCGTTCCGACCGCCGTACACCGTGAGGCCGGCCCGCTCCAGCCCTTCGCGCAGCGTGCGCGCGTTGTCCATGTAGGAGTCGACGAGCCCGCGCACCTGCTTCTGGCCCTCGGGGGTGTAGACCGCGGCGGCGGCCCGCTGCACGATGTACGGCGGGCCGTTCGACTTGGTCGCGGTGCGCCGCAGCCAGAGCTGGTTCAGGCTGGCCGCCGCGCCGGCCGCGGTGCGGCCCTGCGCTTCGCGCGGCACCACCGTGTAGGCCATCCGCAGGCCGGTGAAGCCGGCGCTCTTGGAGAAGCTGCGCGACTCGATCGCGACCGCGCGCGCCCCCTCGATCTCGTAGATCGACCGCGGCACGTCGGGATCGCGGATGTAGGCCTCGTAGGCCGCGTCGTAGACGATCACCGCCTCGTGCGCGCGCGCGTAGTCCACCCAGCGGCGCAGCATCGCGCGGGTCATCACCGCGCCGGTCGGGTTGTTCGGGTAGCAGAGATAGATGAGGTCGACGGGCCGGTCGGGCAGCGCGGGCTGGAAGTCGTTCTCGGCGGTGCACGGCAGGTAGACGAAGCCGGGGTAGCGGCCGCTCGCGTCGGCGGGGCCGGAGCGCCCCGCGATGACATTGGCGTCGGCGTAGACCGGATAGGCCGGATCCATCAGGGCCACCACCGCGTCCGGCGCGAACAGCTCCTGGATGTTGGCCGCGTCGCTCTTGCCGCCGTCGCTGACGAAGATCTCGTCGGGCGCGAGCGTCACGCCGCGGCTGCCGAAGTCGTGCTCGGCGATCGCGGCGCGGAGGAACTCGTAGCCCACGTAGGGCCCGTAGCCTCGGAGGGTCTCGGCCCGTGCCTGCTCCCGGGTGGCCGCCTGCAGGGCGTCCACCACCACCGGCGGCAGCGGCAGCGTGACGTCGCCGATGCCGAGATCGATCAGGCGGGCGTCGGGATGCGCGGCCCGGTACGCCTGGGTCCGCTTCTTGACCTCGGCGAAGAGGTAGCTCGCCTTGAGATTGAGGAACGCCTCGTTGATCCGCGGCACGCCGGCTCCTCCTTGCTCGATGCTCGACCGCCCGGTCAGGACGCCGTTTCGGGACGGGAGCGGGCCCCCCCGGAGACGGTGATGGTGACGGTCTCCGTCCCGACCCGACCGTTCTCTCCGGCCGCGAGCGTGATGCGGTGCTGGCCCTCGGACAGCCGATCGACCCGCACACTGGCTCCCCGCCCGAGGTCGCCATCGAGCGACGACGTCCAGCGGAGGTGGTCCCGCTCGACCCGGGATTCCTCCATCCAGAAACCCTGTCCGAGCAGCTGCATCGGTCCGCCGGCAGCCACCACGGCTCCGTCGACCGGCGCCACGATGAACGCCTGACACCGCTTGAGGGCCACCGCGAAGGGCGGGCTCTCGACCGTGGTGGTATCGACGCCGTCCGTCGCGACGACCGCGACGAGGCATCGCTCGCCCCCCGGCAGCTGATCGAAGTCGACCGTGGCGTCGCGCGCCTCGGTGCGCCATCCCACCCGCTGCCAGCGCCGGCCCCCGTCGTGGCTGTACCGCAGCAAGAACTGGAGCGCGGCATCGCGAGGGGACCGTGCCTCCCAGGTCACGCGGTGCCGCCCGTGGATCTCGTCCGGCGGCCGCCAGGTCAACGCAACCTCGGGAGGCCGCTCCGCGCGCCGGATCTCGAGCACGACGCGGTCCCGGTGCGTGAAGCGCACCGCGCGCGTGTCGGGGTGAAACGGCACCCAGCCGCGCACCGCCTCCGTTGCCGGCCGGCCGTCGTAGGTGCACGGCGAGTAGACCCGCAGCGGGTAGCGGCCCAGCGACTCTCCCCTCTCGGTGAGCAGCTCGGCGGCGAGCGGGCTGTCGCCGACCCCCTCGCGGTCGCTCCACGGCGCCTGGGTGGTGAGATAGCACGGCCGCAGATGGAGCCGCCCGTCTCGGTACAGGCGACCGATCACGCGCAGGTAGCGGACCGCCGCGGACTCACCCGCCGGCATGTCAGGCCAGCCCTTGCACGGAGCGTTGCCACGTCACGGTCGATGGCCAGAGCCCGTTGCCCGCGCAATAGCCCATCAGCTCGCCGGTGATCGTATCGACGACGGGCGTCATCGCGTAGACGTCGACCCCGGTCTCCTCGATGTAGGCGGGCAGGCCCGGATCGATGTCGTCGGGGCCTCCCGCCGGGCAATTCGCGTGGTGCATGCCAAAGGTGTGACCCAGCTCGTGCGCGAACACCTCCGGTCGACCGGCCACGCAGGCCATCACCAGGTAGTCGTTGCTCAGGGGCCACGGCCGATCGGTCGTCTCCGAGCGGGCCGAGCCCTTCGTGGTGAAGGAATCGATGCCCGGCCGGAACGCGGGAAGCAGCCCCACCCAGCGATGGTCCCAGGAATCGTCGGCGTCGCCCGCCACGTCGTCGAGGTCCTCGAGCAGATCGTCCCAGCCGTCGCCGGTGCCCAGATCGCGGTCCACGGTGACGACGGTGTAGCCGGGATGAACGCGGATCTCCCATCCGTCGTCGGCGACCGGGAAGCGGGCGATGGCACCCTGGAGCGCGGTCTGCCACTCGGCCACCGTCGGGGCGGGCAGGTTGCGCCAGTCGTCCGCCAGCATGATCCGGACGAGGCTCACCTTCTTCAGCGGCTCGAACTTCACGTGGACCGTGCGGACCGCGGTGCAGTTCGGTCCGTCCTCGACCCCCGCGGGAAACGTCTCGACCCGGACGTTGACGTCGAGCCGGAGATCGCCGAACAGGTGCTCGGTGGGCAGCAGGAAGTTCAGCGAGCCGCCCAGGGCGTACCGCGCAGTGGGGAAGAAGGTGGCGATGGTGGTATAGGGACTGTTCAGTGCCGGCACGGTCGCGAGATGCTGATTGTCCCGCCAGAGGCTGATGGTTCCCGTGACCCCGGGCAGCGTGGAGGAGCTTCCCGCGAACCCGAAGAGGCCGAGGCCGGCATCCAGGTACACCCGCACCAGCGTGCGCCGTCTCGCCCCGAGGCGGAGGCTGTTGTCCAGGCGCTGAATGGCTTGCGTCACCTCGACTCCGAGCACGCGGAGCGCCGGCTGCTTCACGACGAGGACGCTCAGGGTCTCGCGAGATGTGCCGCAATCGTTCGTGGCGCTGGCCTCCGCCTGCAGCGTGGTCGGGGCGCTGACCGACGGAGCGGTGAAGGTCACCGCGTGCACGCCTCCGGGAAGCGCGCCCGTGTCGAACACGACGGCGCCGCCGTTGCGCACGACCACCTGGGTGGTCACGCCCGGTCCCACGCTCGACGCGAAGGTGACGGACACGCCGGCTCCGGGCTCGACGGAGATCGCGGACGAGACGCCGTCGATCTTGAAGTCGAGGATCGCGGGCACCCCGCCCGCGAAGAACGGCAGCGTGCGACCCAGCCGGTAGATCGACCAGATGCGCCCGCACAGGCAGAGGCTGCCCTCGTAGATCGAGAGCCGGATCACGCCCGGCCCGGCGCCCGCCGGCACCCGGACGCGGATGGCGGTGTCCGACCACGCCAGGACATCGGTGGCGACGACCCCGTCGCCCTTGCCCGGGAACACCACCGACCCCGTCACGCCGAAGTTGACACCGCCCAGCACCACGACCTCCCCCGGGCACGCCGACGGGTCGTCGATCGTGCGGATCTCGTACTGCGGCAGCGTCCTCTTGCGCTCGGCCACCTGCGCCAGCGCGCCGATGAGGCACTTCTCCTCCTCGCTCGGCATCTGGTTGAGCGGCGGCTTGAAGTCCGGCACGAGATCGCCCAGCTTCCCGGGGATCTTGCCTTTCGGGCGGGGCACCTTGCCCCAGCCCGGCGGCAGTCCCGGACCCAGCGGAAGACCCGGCGGCCCCGAAGGCAATCCCGGCATGGCGGGGGGCAGCCCCCAGCCCGGGCCCGGGCCGCCCATGAGGGGCTTCATCGCGCCGGTCGCGCCGGTGGTGGAGGCGCGCAGCAACAGGTCGATCCACGGGCTGGACCACAGCACGGCGGCGAGGCCGTTCAGCGCGGCCCGGATCTCCGCCGGATCCTCCACGGCCCAGACCACCGCCGCGGCGATCTGGGCCAGCCCGACGCGATCGAGGATGCGCTGGGCGTCCGGACGCTCGCTCTCCACGTCGTCGGCGGCGCGCTCCGACCCGGCGTCATCGTCTTGCCCGAGGCTCGGTCCGGCTCCCAGCGACAGGAGCGCGGCTCGCAACCGGTCCCCGGCCTCCATGTCGCCGGCGAGCACGCCGCGGGCGTCCGCCATCAGTCCATCGGCCCACGCCAGGGGCCGGATCGCCTGCTCCAGGGCGTCCGTCGCCTCCACGTCCAGCGTCCCCTCGCGGATCAACGCGCTCACGTGCCCTCGCAGCGCCGCCGCCGAGGCGCGCACGAGCAGGGCGGGCGGGGCATGCTCGCGCCGGACCGGGACCGCCCGCTGAAGCACCGCGCGGGGTACGCGCACGCGCAGCGCCTGCACCGGCTCGCGCACCTCGACCACGGATTCGCCGAGGCGCGCGCCGCCCGCGTCCTGCACCAGCACGTGCAGCGACACGGGAACCGGCAGGCCCACCTCCAGGCGGAACTCGCCGAACTTCGTCGTGGTGGTCTCGGCGACCACCGCGTCCGATCGAGGCACGAGGGCGCGCACCAGGAGGATGGGATGAGCGTCCATCCCGTCCTCGTCCGCCACGACGTGACCGCTGATGGCGGTGATGAGGCGCTGGTACCGGATCGCGAAGCATTCCCTGAAGATCACGCGCCACCTCCTCCGCGTCGCATCGTGAACGCGACGGCAGCATGAAGGTGCGACGTGGACGCGTCAACGAAAAAATCGTCGCGCAGCATGTCGACCAGGTTCTCGGCCATGGCGTCGTCCTTTCCGGGCCGGCACGCTTCCGTGCCGACCGTGCGGCTCCCGGTCGAGCGACGCGACTCTAGACATCGGTCGAGACGGGATCCATCGGACCTTGGGCTATCGGACCTTGGCCGATCGGCGGTGAGCACCTTGGGCCTAGGAAAGAAGGTGGCGGGGACGCGGTCAGTGCTCGACGACCGACCGCAGCTCGGTGATCTTCCACGCGCCGCCGATCTGCTCGGCGATGGCGACGACCACGTCGTGCGGCGCGTTCCGGAAGCGTCCCATCGCGGCGTCCCGATTGCCGCCGGCCGCCACGAGCACCAGCGCGGGGCCTTTCGCGCCGAGCGGCCTCATCGCATGGACGAGGCCGTCGGCGACCGTGGGCGCGATCGGCGCCCGGCGCGGATGGCGACGGATGATTTGACGTTTTTCCGCGCGCCATAGTATCGTCGGACCTGCCCAACACCGGCCTCGGGACGACTCCCCGGTGGGGTGTTCCACGATGGAGTGGACCAGATGTCTCACCGCTATCACCGGCTCACCCAGCCACTGATCCGGGAACGCCGCGGCCCCTCCGGGTTCCGCTCCGCGACCTGGGACGAGGCGCTCGACCGGGCCGCCGCCGGCCTGCGGCGCGTGGTCGCCGACCACGGGCCCCACGCGTTCGGGCTCTTCAGCTGCTCGAAGAGCACGAACGAGGTGAACTACGTCGCCCAGAAGTTCGCGCGCACCGTCGTCGGCAGCAACAACATCGACAGCTGCAACCGCACGTGACACGCCCCCAGCGTCGCCGGGCTGGCGACGGTGTTCGGGGCGGGCGGGGGAACCAGCTCGTACCGGGAGATCGAGGAGACCGATCTCATCCTCCTCTGGGGCTCGAACGCGCGGGAGACGCACCCGATCTTCTTCCATCACCTGCTCAAGGGCCTCCGCCACGGCGCGCGCCTCTTCGCCATCGACCCGCGTCGGACCAGCTCCGCGCAGTGGGCGGAGCGCTGGGCGGCCCTCGACGTGGGCTCGGACATCGCGCTGGCCAACGCGATGGGCCGCGAGATCATCGCGGCCGGGCTCGAGCACCGCGAGTTCATCGCGAGCGCGACCGAGGGGTTCGAGGCATACCGGGCCGCGGTCGAGCCCTGCACCCTCGCCTGGGCCGAGCGTGAGACCGGGGTGCCCGCCGAGCTGATCCACACCATGGCCCACGCCTACGCGCGGGCCGGCCGCGCCATGATCTGCTGGACGCTCGGCATCACCGAGCACCACAACGCGGTCGACAACGTGCTCGCGCTGGTCAACCTCTCGCTGCTGACCGGCCACGTGGGCCGCTACGGCAGCGGGCTCAATCCGCTCCGCGGGCAGAACAACGTCCAGGGCGGCGGCGACATGGGCGCCCTGCCCGACCGGCTCCCGGGCTTCCAGCACGTGGAGAACGACCCGCTGCGCGCGAAGTTCGACCGCGCGTGGGGGACGGCGGTGCCGCCCGCGAAGGGCTGGCACCTGTCGGAGATGTTCGAGGCCATGGGGCGCGGCGCCCTGCGCGCGCTCTACGTCATCGGGGAGAACCCGCTCCAGTCCGAGGCCGACCAGCACCACGCCCGGCACGTCCTCGAGGGACTGGACTGCCTGGTGGTGCAGGATCTGTTCTTCACGGGCACCGCGGAGCTGGCCCACGTGGTCCTGCCGGCGAGCGCGGCGTGGTGCGAATCGGAGGGCACCGTGACCAACAGCGAGCGTCGGGTGCAGCGCGTGCGCCGCGCGCTCGACGCCCCGCCGGGCAGCCGCGACGACCTGGACATCCTCTTCGACCTGGCCCGGCGCCTGGGGCACGACTGGGGGCGGCCGGACGCCGAGACGGTCTGGAACGAGCTGCGCAGCCTCTCGCCGATGCACGCGGGCATGAGCTACGCGCGCCTGGACAAGCACGGCGGGCTGCAGTGGCCGTGCTACGACGAGGAGCACCCGGGCGAGCTGTTCCTGCACAGCCGGCTGTGGGAGCGGCCGCTGCGGGGCCCGCGGGTGGCCTTCCAACCGGTCCAGCACGATCCACCGGTGGACCGTCTCGACGACGAGTTCCCGGTGCGGTTGACCACCGGACGGCGGCTCGACGACTACAACACCGGCGTGCAGACGTCCGCCTACGCCTCGCCGCTGCGTCGCGGCGAGACCCTCGACGTCTCGCCCGAGGACGCCGACCGCTACGGCGTGCGCGAGGGTGAGGTGGTGCGCGTGCGCTCGCGCCGCGGCGCCGTGGAGGTGCCGGTGCGCCTCGACGACGGGCTCCGGCGCGGCCTGGCCTTCATGACGCTGCACTTCCAGGACGACGTGGCCACCAACCTGCTCACGATCGACGCGACCGACCCCAAGTCGGGGACGGCCGAGTTCAAGGCGACCGCGATCCGCATCGAGCGCCTGGGGACCTGAGCCGATCGACCTCAAGATCGTCGGTCCGAGCGTCACCGCCGCCGAGCGCGCCGCCATCGATGCCGTGGTGGGCGACACCCCGCGGCGCGACCTGGTGCTGCCCGCGCTGAACGCGGTCCAGGCGCGCATCGGCTGGGTGAGCCGGGGCGCGCTCAACGAGATCAGCCGCCGGCTCGAGGTGCCGCCCGCCGAGCTGTGGGGCGTGGTCACCTTCTATCACCTGCTGGCCACGACGCCCCGCCCACCCGTGGTCGCCCACGTGTGCGACGACATCGCCTGCCGCATCAAGGGCGGCGAGGCGCTGTGCGAGGCCCTCGAGCGCACGCTGGGCGCGGCCGGCGCGCCGCGCGACGGGAGCGGCACGACGTGGATGCGGAGCCCGTGCCTGGGCCAGTGCGAGCGCGCCCCCGCCGTCCTCGTCATCGCCGCCGGCGAGGCTCCCCGCGCGATCACGCTGGCCCCCGCCGAGAACGCGGAGATGGTCCTCGCCGCGCTCCGCAACCCACCCGCCACCCCCGACACATCCCTCTCCCCTGAGGGGAGAGGGCAGGGTGAGGGGCAGGCCAGCGTCAACGCGCCGATCACCCGCTCGGTCCCGCAAGCCGGACAGCCCGGCCTCCGCCTGCTCCAGCGCATCGGGCGCGTGGACCCGCGGAGCCTCGACGCCTACCGGGCGAGCGACGGCTACCGCGCGCTGGCCCGCGCGTTGGAGCTCGGGCCGGCCGGCGTGATCGAGGAGGTCACGGCCTCGAAGCTGGTCGGCCGCGGCGGCGCCGCGTTCCCGACCGGGCGCAAGTGGGACGCGGTCGCGAAGGCCCCCGCGCGGCCGCACTACCTGGTCTGCAACGCGGACGAGTCGGAGCCGGGCACGTTCAAGGACCGGCTGCTGATGGAGGAAGATCCCTTCGCGGTCGTCGAGGGCATGACCCTCGCCGGCTACGCGACCGGCTGCGCGCGCGGCTACCTCTACCTGCGCGGCGAGTACCCGCTGGCCGCGGAGCGGATGGCCGACGCGATCACGGCGGCGCGCGCGGCGGGGCTGCTGGGCGGCGACGTGCTGGGCCGGGGCTTCGCCTTCGACATCGAGATCCGGCGAGGGGCCGGCGCCTACATCTGCGGTGAGGAGACCGCCCTGTTCAACTCGATCGAGGGCAAGCGCGGCGAGCCCCGCAACAAGCCGCCGTTCCCGGTAGAGATCGGGCTCTTCGGGCGGCCCACCGTGGTCAACAACGTGGAGACGCTCGTGAACGTGCCGGCGCTGCTGCGCGCGGGCGGCGCCGCCTATGGCGGCATCGGCACCAGCGGCTCGGCCGGCCCCAAGCTCTTCTGCGTCTCCGGCGCGGTCGCCCGGCCGGGCCTCTACGAGGCGCCCTTCGGCATCACCCTGCGCGCGCTGCTCACGCTGGCCGGCGCCGCGCCGGTGCGCGCGGTGCTCCTGGGCGGCGCGGCCGGGGTATTCGTCGGACCCGACCAGCTCGACGTCCCCCTGACCTTCGAGGGGACGCGGGCGATCGGCGCGACGCTCGGCTCCGGTGTGGTCATGGCCTTCGGCGAGGGCGCCGACATGCTCGACATCGTCCGCCGCATCGCCGAGTTCTTCCGCGACGAATCGTGCGGCCAGTGCGTGCCGTGCCGCGTGGGCACGGTCCGACAGGAGGAGCTGCTGGCGCGGCTGCGCGCGGCGGGCCGCGCCGGCGCCGACGAGCTGGCCCTGCTGCGCGACCTGGGCCAGGTCATGCGCGACGCCTCCATCTGCGGCCTCGGCCAGACCGCCTCGAGCGCGGTGGAGTCCGCGCTCGCCCGCCTCGCGCTCGTGGAGTCGCGCGCGTGAAGCCCGCTCCGATCTGGTTCGAGAGCCCGCCGCCGCCGAGCCGACCACCGGCCGCGCCCGAGCGACCCGCCGCCGCCCCCGTCGATGTCGTCATCGACGGCGAGCCGGCCACGGTGGCCGCCGGCGCCACCATCCTCGAGGCGTGCCGCACGCGCGGCCTCGACGTGCCCACCCTGTGCTTCCTCGAGACCTTGACGCCGGTCAACGTCTGCCGGGTGTGCGTGGTGGAGGTGGCGGGCTCGCGCGCGCTCGTTCCGGCCTGCTCGCGGCCGGTCGAGCCGGGCATGACGATCCTCACCGACTCGGAGCGCGTCCGCCTCTCGCGGCGGATGGTGCTGGAGCTGCTCGCCTCCTCCGTGGACCTCTCGACCGCGCCGGGCGTGGGCGATCTGGTCGCCCGCTACGGGGCGCGCCCGGAGCGCCACGGCCCGCCCGCCCGCGCGGCGGCCCGCGGCGAGCGCGACGCCCGGGAGCCCGGGCATCACGAGGCGCCCGACGGGGCCGCCGCCGAGACGGTCGCCCAGCCCGTCAAGGTCGACAACGACCTCTACATCCGCGACTACGGCAAGTGCATCCTCTGCTACAAGTGCGTGGAGGCCTGCGGCGTCGACGCCCAGAACACCTTCGCGATCGCGGTGGCCGGCCGCGGCTTCGACGCGCGCATCTCCACCGAGGGCGACGTGCCCCTGCCCGACTCGGCGTGCGTGTACTGCGGCAACTGCATCGGCGTGTGCCCCACCGGCGCGCTCATGTTCAAGCGCGAGCACGACATGCGCGCGGCCGGCCAGTGGGACGAGGCGCGCCAGCACACCGCCGACACCATCTGCGCCTACTGCGGCGTCGGCTGCACGCTGACCCTGCACGTGCAGGACAACCGCATCGTGAAGGTCACCTCTCCCGCCGACAACTCGGTGACCCACGGCCACCTCTGCATCAAGGGGCGCTTCGGGTTCACGTTCGTGGAGGGGCCGGGG
>Ga0209998_10000108_pt1 | contig 33000 bp, 38 predicted proteins | sample EndophyteCoNSPM_FD_187576 | JGI IMG/M metagenome (GOLD analysis project Ga0209998, IMG submission 187576) | Arabidopsis thaliana rhizosphere microbial communities from the Joint Genome Institute, USA, that affect carbon cycling - Endophyte Co-N... | ecosystem: Host-associated > Plants > Roots >... | reverse complement strand
GCTTTTGGATCCCGGCCGGCCGCGGAGTGGGTCGAGATCCTGACCGCGAGCGATATCCCGGCCGCGCTCACCCGGACGCTGCAGCAGTTCATGCGGGACCCCGCGGTGCAGCACCACCAGATGACCGTCACCTACGATCACCCGGAGCTGGGAGCCCTCACCTTGATGGGCCAGCCGCTCCGCTTCTCCGAGACGCAGGCCCCCGACGCGGGCCCGCCCCCGATCCTCGGCCAGCACACCGATGAGGTGTTGCGTCAGGCGGGGTACGCCGATCACGAGATCGCCGACCTGCGACGCCGCGGTGTCGTCGCCGGCAAGGACTGAGATCCATGACGGACAAACCGATGGACACACGCACCGGGGGGCTCACTGCCGCCACGTACGAGGCCATCCGCTACGAGCAGACCGACGGGGTCGCCACCGTCACGCTGTCGCGGCCCGAGGTGCACAACGCGATGAATCAGGCGATGCGCCGCGAGCTGCTGGAGGTGTTCACCCACCTCCGCACCGACGACGGCGTGCGCGCGGTGGTGGTGCAGGGCGCCGGCGAGAAGGCCTTCTCGGCCGGGGCCGACATCCGCGAGTTCCTGGAGCCGCCGGTGGTCACCCAGTTCCGCGAGGCGCGACGGCGGGTCGACTTCCGCCGCGAGATGGAGCGGTGTCCCCAGGCGATCATCGCGGCCATCCGCGGCTACGCGTTCGGCGGCGGGCTCGAGCTGGCCCTGGCCTGCGACATCCGCGTCGCCGCGGAGGACGCGCAGCTCGGGCTCACCGAGGTCAATCTCGCGATCATTCCGGGCGGCGGCGGGACGCAGCGGCTTCCGCGGCTGGTCGGGCGCGGCAAGGCGCTCGAGATGATCCTCACCGGCATGCGCATCCCCGCCGCGGAGGCGCTGCGCATCGGGCTGGTCGAGCGTGTGGTGCCGGTGGCCGAGCTGCCGTCGGCGGCGCAGGCGCTGGCCCGCACCATCGCCGACAAGGCGCCGGTGGCGATGCGCTACGCGAAGGAGGCGGTGGTGGGTGGGCTCGGCCTGCCGCTCGACGACGGCATCCGCCTCGAGAACGACCTGGCCACCCTGCTGCGCACCACCGAGGACCGCGTCGAGGGCGCGAAGGCCTTCGTCGAGAAGCGCAAGCCCCGCTGGACCGGCCGCTAGATCGGGGTCAGGTCTTGCATTACGACATTTTCGTGGCGCGCGACGAGACACCTCGCGCGGCGAAAATGTCGTAATGCAAGACCTGACCCCGGCCCGCCATCAGCGCGGGGTGTCGCCGGCGAGGGTTACGCGGTGCATGAGGCGCTTGAAGCCGGCGTAGTCGTTGACCGCGTTGTGCTGGGCGCAGCGGTTGTCCCAGAACGCGATCGAGCCCGGCTGCCACTGGAAGCGGTAGCATAGCTCGGGTCGCACCTGGTGCTGGAACAGGTAGTCGAGCAGCGGCCGGCTCTCCTCCTCGGTCCATCCCTTGAAGTGCGCGGTGTGCCCGTGGTTGACGTAGAGCGCCTTGCCTCCGGTCTCGGGATGCGTGCGCACCACCGGGTGCTCGCTGGTGAGCGCCTTCATCTCGACGCCGGCGGCCTTCAGCCGGTCCTCGCGGGTCTTCGACGCATCCGCCTTGGTCGAGCTGTTGACCCCGATCAGCCCGTCGAGCGTCCGGCGCAGCCCGTCGGAGAGCATCTCGTACGCGGCGTACTGGTTGGCGAAGATCGTGTCGCCGCCGTACGGCGGCAGCTCGACCGCGTAGAGCATGCTCGCCATCGGCGGCTGCGTCAGGTAGGTCGTGTCGGAGTGCCACACCCCGCCGAAGTTGATCGTCTCGTGGGCCAGCTTGAGCACCGGCGTGATCAGCGGGCACTCGGGCAGGCCCTTCAATTGCGGGTACTCCATCGGCTCGCCGAATCGCCGCGCGAAGGCCAGCTGCGCCGGCGGCGTCAGCTTCTGATCGCGGAAGAACACCACCAGGTGATCGAGGAAGGCCTGGCGGATCTCCGCGATGACCGCGTCGTCGAGCGCGGCCGCCACATTGACCCCGCGGATCTCCGCGCCGAGCGATCCGCCGACCGGCTGCACCTCGATGTGGCGATACGTCCGACCCTCGTTCCGGGGCATCGCTCACCTCCTACAGCGACCGGTAGTACTCGGCCATCTTCCGCCGCATCGCCGCGTCGGGCAGCCGGCCCGACAGCGCGCCCAGGTTGTCGGCCACGTGGCGGGGATTGCGCGTGCCCGGGATCACGCAGGTGATCGCGGGCTGGGCGAGCGTCCACTTGAGGAAGTAGTCGGCCCAGGTCTCGCAGCCCGCCTCCCGCGCCCACTCCGGCACCGGGCGGTCCTTCACCCGGGTGAAGACCGCGCCCTCCGCGAAGGGACGGTTGACGATGACCGCGGTCCGGCTCTCCTCGGCGACGCCGAGGAGCCGGCGCTCGGCGTCCGGCTCGGCCATGGAATAGTTGACCTGCACGAAATCGATCTGGCCCGGCTTGATGAGCCGCTCCAGCTCGCCGTGTGAGCCGTTGTGGTAGTGGGTGATGCCGATGTAGCGGATGCGCCCGGCCTCCTTCCAGTCCCGGAGCGTCACCAGATGCGTCTGCACGTCCACCAGATTGTGCACCTGCATGAGATCCAGGCGCTCGACCCCGAGCTTCTGCATCGACTGCTTCATCTGCTTGACGCCGGCCTGCTTGCCGCTGGTCCAGACCTTCGTGGCCAGGAACAGCTTGCCGGACAGTCCCAGCTCGGCGATGAACTGTCCGGTGACCGCCTCGGAGGAGCCGTACATCGGCGAGGAGTCGATCATCCGCCCGCCCATCTCGGCGAACGTCTTGAGCGTCTCGCGCGCCTGACCGAGCTCCCGCGGGTTGTTCGCCACGTCGAAGACCTGCCAGGTGCCGAGACCGATCGCGGGCAGCGGCTCGCCCGTCTTGGGGATGCGCCGCACGAGCTTGCCCTTGCCCTGCGCCGACGACTCGGCCGGCATCAGCGTGGCCCCGGCGAGCGCCGCCGCCGCCGTGAGGAACTCCCGTCGCGTTCGCGCACTCACGCCCTCCCCTCCGCGCTCAGGTCCGTGCCCTCGGGATAGCGGCTCGACAGCTCGCGACGGCGTCACCGCTCGGCGCGACCGACTCCCCGCGCGCGATGAAGGCGAACCGATGGGCCGAGCTCCACGCGTCGTCGAAGCCCTCGAGGCCCAGCTCCCGCCTCCCCGCGTTGGACCAGAGACACAGCACGTCGCGCCGGCCGAAGTAGCCCACCCACGGATCGTGCAGGAACACGACGGGATGCTCGCCCTGCACCGCCGGGTGCTCCGCGCCGAAGTGCAGCGCGTCCTCGTACGACGGCCGCTCGAGACCGAGCCGTGCCGCCTCGGCCAGGACCTCGCCGGCGGTGACCGGCCGATCGAAGGCCAGCAGCACCACGTCGCCCGGCCGCGCGCCCGCGGCGGAGCGCAGTGGAAAGTTCTCGGAGGTCACGCACGAGTGCGCGTATCCGTAGCCGCCGGCCTCGACGAGGTCCTCGGTCGAGCCGACGCGAGCCCTCGTCAGCCGGTAGCGGGACACGGGCGCGGCCATCTAGGCCGTCTCGAGCGCGAGATCGAACGACGCCGCGTAGCCCGGCGCGGCGGGCGTCACCGCCAGCATGAGCTGGGCGCCCGCCTGCCGAAAGATGCCGTCGCGGGCGTTGACCACGCGGCGCTGGCCGCGCGCCGCGTACGGCGCCTGCGCGAACACCCGGTCGCTGAGCGCGTCGTCGAAGAAGACCTGCGAGGTGAAGTCGTGCACGCGGCCGCCGGACGCCGCCGCTCGGACCTTGAAGTGGATGTGCACGGCGCGGCCCGGATACCAGCCGGGATAGATGGTGGTGAACCGTGCGAGCCCTTCGCCGTCGGTCAGCTGGTATCCACGCAGGAACTTCTTGCCCACGGTGCTGCCCCCGGGATCGACGACGTCGGAATACACGCCGGCCGCATCGCAGTGCCAGAGATCCACCATCGCCCCGGGCAGCGGCGCGCACGCGCCCGCGGCCAGCCGCGACACCCGCAGCGTCAGCCGGAGCGGAGCGCCCGGTCGGGCGGTGCCGTCGCCGGGATCGGAGCGAATGTCCGAGCGGTTGAGCTTGGCGTCCACGAAGTACGGCCCCTCGGTCAGCGCCGGGCGCGCGATGCAGGTCGCCGGCGCGGCGGCCGACGCGGGCCGCCAGGGCCCGGCGGCCATGGCGGTCACGCCCCCGGCGCCGAGGAGGGCCAGCGCCTCGCGGCGCGTCAGCAGCCGGCCGACCGGACGGTCGTCGTCGTGCATGGCGGCGTCTAGCATACCTTGACGCGTCGGACGAGGCCGGGGCAGTATCGCGCCGATGGCCACCGCCACCACGGGCTCCCCGCCGATCATCCGGGCGCTCGATCACGTGGTCATCGCGGTGCGGAGCCTCGACACCGCGGTCGCGGCCTACCAGACCCTGCTCGGCCGCGCGCCGGCCTGGCGCGCCGAAGCCCACGGCGGCGGCGCCACCGTGGTCAGCTTCGCGCTCGGCAACGTGACGGTGGAGCTGATGGCGCCCGCGGGCGACGGCGAGGGGGCGGCGCGGCTGCGCGCAGTGCTCGACGCGCAGGGCGACGGCCTCGCGAGCCTGGCCTTCGCCACCGCCGACCTCGAGCGCGCGCATCGCCGCCTGGCGCGCCTGGGCCTCGAGCCCGAGCCGATCGCCGGGGGCGAGAGCGTCGACGCGGCCACCGGCGGTCGCCGCCGCTTCCGACGCACGCGCGCCGCGACCACGCGGACGCACGGCGTGCGCCTCTTCCTCATGGAGCAGGCGCCGCTGCCGCGCTCGCCCGCCCTCGTCGCCGAGCCCTCGGCGGTGGCCGGCCTCGATCACGTGGTGATCCGGACGCCGGATCCGGAGCGGGCCACCGCCCTCTACGGAGCGCGCCTCGGCCTCGACATGCGCCTGGACCGTGCCAATCCCGCGTGGGGGACGCGCCTGCTCTTCTTCCGCTGCGGCGATCTGATCGTGGAGGTCGCGCACGATCTGGCCGCCGGCCTGGGCAGCGGTCCGGATCGGCTGTGGGGACTCTCCTGGCGCGTGCCCGACGCCCAGGCGACGCGGGAACGGCTCCAGGCCGCCGGGCTCGACGCGTCGGAGGTGCGCCGCGGCCGCAAGCCAGGCACGCACGTGCTGACGCTGCGGGACGGCACCTGCGGCGTGCCCACGTTGCTGCTGCAGCCGAGCCCGGCGCGCGACGACGTCTAGACGCAGCGCGCCGGGTGGGTCCGCCGGACCGCCGCGACGTGTCCGGCAGGGCGTCGATGAGACGGCCGGTGATGGTCCCTCGGCGGACACCCTCGGCCGTTCTCCTTCTGTCAGCTGTGGAACCGGTCGAGATACCCCAGGTCGAGAGCGTCGCGGACCAGGGCCATCGTGGTCCTCGCCTCCCGGCGGGCGCGCTCGGTGCCGGCGGCCAGCGCGTCGCGCACTCGTCCCATGCGGGCCGCGAAGCGCGCGCGCCGCTCGCGGATCGGATCGAGGAACGTGTTCAGCGCCGCCGCGAGCTTGGCCTTGACCTCGACGTCGCTCACCGCGCCGCGACGGTAACGCTCCTCGAGCTCGGCCACCTCGGCCCGATCGGGGTTGAAGACGGTGTGGTAGAGGAACACGGGGTTGCCCTCGACGTGGCCCGGGTCGGTGGCCCGCAGTCGGGTGGGATCCGTGTACATCGAGCGCACCTTCTCGGTCACGACCTCGGGCGGGTCCTTGAGATAGATGGCATTGTTCAGCGACTTGCTCATCTTCGCCTGCCCGTCGGTGCCGACCAGCCGGGGCACCCGCCCCACCAGGCCTTCCGGCTCCGGAAACACGTCCTTGAATTGCCGGTTGAAGCGCCGCGCCACCTCCCGGGTCAGCTCGATGTGCGGTAGCTGGTCCTCGCCGACCGGGACCAGGTGGGCGCGCGGCAACAGGATGTTCGCGACCTGCATGACCGGATAGGTGAAGAAGGCCACCGGCACCGACTTCCGGCCGAAGTCCTCCATCTCCGCCTTCAAGGTCGGATTCCGCTGCAGCATGCCCAGCGGCAGGAACCAGCTCAGCCACAGGGCGAGCTCGGCGTGCTCCGGGATCAGGCTTTCGATCACGAACGCGCTGCGCTCCGGATCGAGGCCCACCGCCAGCCAGTCGAGCGCCACCTCCCAGACCGCCTCGCGCACCCGCGGGAGGTCGTCGGCGTAGTCAGAAACCTGGTAGTCGGCGATGAGGAAGTGGCAGTCGTAGTCGGCCTGAAGCTTCACCCAGCTCTCGAGCGCGCCCGCGTAGTGACCAAGGTGCAGCGGCCCGGTCGGCCGGATGCCGGTCAGGATCCGCTGCATGCCCGGGCGACCTCGTCGATATGTCGATGATCGGTGCCGCCGCCGGCGCCCATCACCCCTCCTTTCCCGTGTCGTCGGTCTTCGCGCCGCCGTCGTCGCGGGCCACTGCGCATTCTCGACGCATCGTACCATCGCGGGCCTCGGGCCGGCGGAACGGCCCATCTCGACTCGCCCGCAATAGGGCCTTGGTCCCATCCGCCGCCTCGACACGCGCACGGGGCGGCCACCCCGTCGAGACCTCGCTATACTCCGTACGCGATGTGGATCGGAGGACGATTCCGCTGGTGGCACGCCGCGTTGCTCACCGTGCTGGGCCTGGTGGCCGTCGCGTTCGTGGCATCGTGGGCGATCGTGCGGCTCTACGGTCCGACGTTCACCCGCGAGCACGTCGCGGCCCTGCTGACCGATGCGCTGGGACAGCCGGCGCGCGTCGGCGCGGTGCGCCTTCGTCCCCTGCTCGGCCGGATCACGCTCGAGGATCTGGAGATCGCCCCGAGCGCCGCCTCGCCGGACGGGCTGAGCCTGCGAGCCGCCGCCATCGACGTGAGCCTCGACATCGCGAGCGTGTGGCGGCGTCAGCTCACCGTGTCCGCCGTCGCCCGGAATCTGCGCCTCGACTTCACGGTCCCCGCCACGAGCGGCGGCGGTGGTCTGCCGTTTCCGTTGCCGGAGTCGTTTGACGCGGGCCCGGTGCGCATCGGCATCGGCCGCGTCGCCATCAGCGGCGGCCACGTGGTGATCCGCCTGCCGGAGCCCGCGATGGTCCTCGAGATCGCGGATCCCGACATCACGGCGCGGCCGACCGGGGGCGATCTCGACGTCTTCGGCCGCGTCGGGGTCCTCCGCGTGGACGCGCTCGGCCGTCGCGAGCAGTTCGACGCCGTCACCCTCGACGGCCGTCTCGCCGCCGATGTTATCCGCCTCCGGCAGGTCGGCTGGCGCTGGCACGGCGAGGCGCTGCGCCTGGTCGGCGAGGTGCGGCGTCCGTGGGTGGCCGATCGCGAGGTGGTCCTGCGTCTCGACGGCGACCTGGCGCTGACCGCGCTCGCGCACCTGGCCGGCTCCGAGCAGACGCTCGACGGCAAGATCCAGCTGGCCCTCGACGGCCGGTGGGCCGGCCAGACGTTGCGCGTCGACGATCTGCAGGCCCGCATGGGCGAGGCGCGCCTGCGCGGACGCCTGGAGGCGACCGCGCAGGATGGCGGCGACACGCATCTCCGGCTCGACCTGCGCGACATCGCGCTGCCCGGCGCCCTGGCCGGTCTCGGCGCCGGCACCGCGAGCGCCGAGGGCCGCACGCGCGACGGCGGCCTCGATCTCACTCGCGCGCGGGCGGACTGGAGAGGGCTCGGCCTCTCGCTGGGTGGCCGCGTCGCGTCGGGCTCGTCGCTGGCCCTGCACGCCAAGCTCACCGCCGGCCTCGGAGAGATGGGCCGGGCACTGAGCCTCGGCCGGCTGACCGGGCGGGCCACCGCCACCGCCGATCTGACCGGACACGGTCAGACCCCGACGCTCGAGGGCCGCGTCACCATCGCCGATCTCGTCGCGGACGGGCACGTCGTGGAGGCCGCCGACCCGACATTCCGCTTCGCGCCGTCGCCGGGACGCGATTCGCGCTGGGAGGGCACGCTACAGTCCTCACGCCTGCGCTGGGACGACCTCGTGGTGGAGAGCCTCGCTGCCGCCCTCGCCGTCGACGGCCGGCGCCTGCAGGTGACCCGCGCGCGCGCCCGCGCAGCCGCGGTCCCCATCGAGGCCACCGGCGTGTGGGAGTGGGCGGGATCGGGACGCGGGCACGCCGAGCTGGGGCCGGTGCCGCTGCACGCGATCGCGGGCGTGCCGCCGGCCCTGCGGCTCGGCGGCACCGGCCGCGCCACCGTGGACGGCTCGGTGGATCGCGGGGCCGTCACCGCGACCGCGGTCGCCCGGCTCGACCAGACGAGCGCGGCCGGCGTGTCGCTCGGCGCGGGCCAGGCCGAGGTGCGCGTGCGCGGCGGCGCGCTGGACGGCGAGCTGTCGTTCCCGACGCGGCGGCTGCGGGCGACGGCCCGCGGCCGGCTCGAGGCCGGCGGCGCGATCAACGCGACGCTCGTCCTCGACGACCTGGCGCTGCCGCCGCTGCTCCGGGAGATCGGCTCGGGCGCGGCCGATCAGGTCGAGGGCCGCGTGTCGGCCCGCGGCGAGGCGTCGATCCCGCTCGCCCGGCCGGCGAGCGGCCGCGGCGTGCTGCGGGTGACGCCGGCCGCCCTGCACCTGCTGGGCGAGCCGTGGACGAGCGCGGGCCCGCTGGTGCTGCGCTGGGAGGGCCCGCGCGTGATCGTCGAGCGCTTCCGGCTCGAGGGCCCGGCCGGCCGGCTCGACGCGAGCGGCGCGCTGGCCGGCCCCGATCCGCACGCGCTCTCGATCGCGCTCGTGAACGCGCGGCTGCCGGGCGCCCTCGGAGCGCTCGGCCGCGGTGAAGCGCGCGCCGAGGCGCGGCTCGACGGCGGCGACGTGGAGCTGAGCCGCCTCGACGCGCAGTGGCCCGGGCTCACCGCCGCCGCCTCCGGCCGCGTGCGCGGCGACGGCGCCGTCGCGCTCACCGCCCGCGTCGAGGGCGAGCTGGCCCGCCTCGGGCCCGCGCTCGGCGTCGACGGCCTCGCCGGGGGCGCCACGCTCACCCTGGAGGGGCGCGGCCGCACCGACGCCCTCGAGGCGACCGGCTCGCTGCGCGCGCCGCAGATCCAGGTGCGGGGCGCCACCGTGACCGACGTGGACGTACCGCTGCGCGTGACCCGGTCGAGCCTGCGCGTCGAGAACGGCCAGGCGCGACTGGGCCAGAGCCGGCTCTCGGCCGACGCCAGCGTGACGTGGCCGCAGACCGGACCGTTGACCGCCGAGGTGCTGGCCGGCCAGACGCAGCTGCGCGCCGAGCTGCGCGTGCCCGCGGCGCGGCTCGAGGACGTCTCGCCGCTGCTGCCGCCGGCGGCCCGGGGGCGCGGCGCGCTGGCCCTGACCGCGCGCGCGGAGGGCACGCCGCGGGGGTGGCGCGTGACCGGCACGCTCACCTCGCCGCTGGTGGAGATGGGGCCCGGGCCGCTGCGGCAGCTGCGGGCGCTGTTCGCGCTGGACCCCGCGCGCATCGAGGTCACCGATCTCTCCGTCGATGCGCTCGGCATTCCCACCCGCGGCACCGCCACCTGGGCCTGGGCGGGCGGCGGCCGCGCGCAGGCCACGCTGGGGCCGGCGCCGCTGGCCCGGCTCGCGGTGATCCCGTCGGGCGTCGCCCTGCGGGGCACCGGGCGCGCCACCGTCGACGCCACGATGACGTCGGCCTCGGACCTCACCGGCACCGCGCGCGCGGTGCTGGAGGACGTCGCGGTGGGCGACGTCACGCTGGGCCGCGGGCAGCTCGACGCCTCGGCGCAGAACGGCGCCTTCCGCGCCGATCTCTCGTTCCCCGAGCCGCGGCTCCTGGCGAGCGGTCACGGACGCGTGGACGCGGCGGGCACCCTCGACGCCGAGGTCACGGTGCCGGATGTGGATCTGGCGCGGGTCGGCCAAATGCTGGGCCCGTCGCTCAGCGGCCTCGCGGGCACCGTGTCGGCGCGCGGGACGGCGCGGGTGCCGCTCGCCGACCCTGGAAACGGCCACGCCGTCGTCTCGATCGATCCGCTGCGCGTCGTCGTGGCGGGTGACACATGGGAGAGCACGAGCCCGATCCAGGCGCGCTGGGCGCAGGGCGGGCTCGCCGTCGCCGAGTTCCGCCTCGCCGGCAAGAAAGCCGGCTTCGTCTCGGGCGCCGGCACGGTGAGCGCCGATGGCCGGCTGGACGGGCGCGCGGTGGCTCAGCTGCCGCTGGCCATGCTGGCGGCGGTGCGGCCCGAGATCCGGGAGGCGGGCGGCACGCTCGATCTCACGGTGCGCGCATCGGGCGCGGTCGCCGCGCCCACGCTCGTCGGCGACGGGGCGATCCACCGCGGCAGTCTCGTGCTGCGCGATCGGCCGGAAACCCTGCGCGACATCGAAGCGCGCCTCGCCCTGTCCACCCAGGGGGTGCAGCTGAAGGACGCGACCGCGACGATGGGCGGCGGCCGCCTGCAGGCGCAGGGCGCGCTGGCGCTGCAAGGCTGGCAGCCCGGCGGATACCGCTTCCAGGTGCAGGCCAAGGACGTGGCGCTCGGCCAGATCGAGGGCTTCTCCAGCGCGTGGGACGCCGATCTCGAGCTGAGCGGCTTCACGCGCGAGGCGCAGCTCACCGGGAAGGCGCGTCTGGCCCGCGGCGCCTTCCGGCGCGATCTGACCGTGCTCTCGCTCGTGCTGGCGCCCGCGCACGCCGCCACCGTCGACCCGACCACGCCGATGCGGCTGCGCGTGCGCGTGGACCTCGACGACAACCTGGTCGTGCGCAGCCGCACCGCGGATCTTCGCGCGGGGGGTGTGCTGAACGTGGAGGGCACCACCGTGCGGCCGATCCTCTTCGGCGCGGTGGAGAGCCGGGACGGGCGCATCAAGTTCCGGGGACGCGACTGGACGGTGACCAGCGCGATCGTGCGCTTCGCCGATCCGCGCCGCCTGGATCCCTACCTCGAGGTGCTCGCCACCTCGCGCATCGCCGAATACGACGTGACCATGCAGGTCACCGGCCCGGTGTCCAACATCGAGGTGCGGTTCAGCTCGACGCCCCGACTCTCCCAGAACGACCTGCTGTCCCTGGTCGCCTTCGGCGCGACCGGCGCCGCCCTGCGCGACTCGCCCGCCACCGTGCTGCTGGGCGAGGCCGGCCGCATGCTCGCCCAGAACGTGCTGGGTGTCGAGCCCAGCGTGAGTGGCCTGCGCATCAGCACCAGCTCCTCGTCGGACGGCGCCAGCGAAGTGCACGGCTTCCCGGGAGAGGACCAGCAGCGGTCGCCGGCGGTCGGGCCCTCGCGAAACTCGCCGGGCGGCCGCAGCGAGAAGGTGCACATCGAGTACCAGCTCCTGGCCCCGCTGTACCTCTCCGGCGAATACGACCGCGAGTACGGCTACGGCGCCGACGTCGTGCTCCGCTTCCGCTTCCGATGAGCCCGGTGACGTGAGCGGCGGCCGCGCGTGGGCCGCCCTGGCCACGCTGATGCTCCTCTCCGCGCTCGCGGCTCCCGGGCGCGCCGCGCCTCCCCTGGTCAGCGCGGTCGAGACCTCCTCGATCACGCCGTTGCCCGACGACCGCGTGCGCGCGGCCATCGGCGAGCTGCGCGGCAAGCCGCTGGCCCGCGACGCAGTGCGCGCCAGCCTCGATCGCCTGTGGGGACTCGGCCTGTTCTCGGCCATCCGCGTGGACGAGGTCCCGAAGCCCGACGGCATCGTCCTGCGCTTCGTGTTCACCACGCGCCCGCTCATCCGGAAGATCTCGTGGGAGGGGGAGCCGGGGCTCGACCTGGCCGAGGTGGCCGCGGTCGCGGCCCTCGCGGTGGGAGAGGAAGCGAGCCCGGAGCGGCTGGCCCGCGCCGAGCGCGACGTCCTGGCCCGCTACCACGAGAACGGCTACCTCGCCGCCCGGGCCCAGGTCCGCGCGGAGCCGGTGCCGGGCACCGGCGATCGCGACGTGACCGTCATCCTGAACGGAGGCGAGCAGGCGAAGATCGGCGAGGTGCGCCTGCTGGGCGAGACGGGGCTGCCCGTCGACCAGCTGCGCAAGGCGCTCGATCTCCGCGAGGGCAAGGCCTACCGCGAGTCGCTGGTGCGGGACCGGGTGCGCGCCGCCGAGGAGCGGCTGCGCCACGAAGGGTACTTCACGGGCCGCTTGACCGCGGGCAAGCCCGACTGGCAGCCGGGCACCAACCGCGTGAACCTCGACATCCAGGTGGCCGCCGGCCCTCACTTCCGGGTGGAGTTCGAGGGCCGCCGGGCGCTCTCGCCGGCCGCGCTCCGATCGCGGCTCACCTTCGAGACGAGCGGCTCGGCCGACGAGGTCGAGCAGGAGGCGAGCGCGCTGCAGGTCGAGGCGGCCTATCGCGAGCGCGGCTACCACTGGGTCCGCGTCGAGCCGAGCGAGACCCGCGACGGCGACGTGCGGGTGCTCCACTTCGCCATCGAGGAAGGCCCGCGGGTCGTGGTCGAGTCGGTCACCTTCTCCGGCAACCAGGCGGTGCCCGCCGACCAGCTCGCCAAGGATCTCGAGACCCGCCGGCCGGGGCTCTTCCGTCGCGGCATCTTCCGCCAGGATCAGCTCGACCACGACGTCGGCGTCGTGCTCGCCCACCTGCGCGCGCGCGGCTACGCGGAGGCCACGGTCGGGCCCGCTCAGGTGCAGTTCTCCGAGGACCGCGCGCGGGCCCGCGTGATCATCCCGATCAAGGAAGGCCCGCGGCTCACCGCGGGCGCCGTCACGTTCCAGGGGGCGGGCCTGTTCACCCCGCGCGAGATCGAGGCGGCCCTGCCCTTCAAGCGGGGCAGCCCGTGGGAGAGCCAGTACGCGGCGGACGGTCAACGCGCCATCGAGCGGCTCTACGCGACGCGCGGCTACCACGGCGCGGTCGCCCGGTTCGAAACCGGCCGCGAGGACGACGCGGTGACCGTCACCTACACCGTCGAGGAAGGCGAGCCGACCCGCATCGGCCGCGTGCTCGTGCGCGGGCTGCTGCTGGCCCGCGAGGACGTCGTGCGACGCACGCTGCCGTTTCAGTCGGGCGATGTCCTGCTCCCCGACAAGCTGCTGCAGGGGCAGAAGCGCCTCGGCGACTTCGCGGCCTTCGACGGCGTCTCGATCGATCCGCTGCGCCCGCCGCCCGACCCGTTCGCCGACGTCGAGGTGACCCTGCGCGAGCGCAAGCCCTGGCATCTCGACTTCGGCGTCGGCTACAGCAACGCCGAAGGCGGACGCGGCTTCGTGGAGGCCGGGCACGACGACGTCCTGGGCACCGGGGCCAGCGTCAGCATCCGCCAGCGCGTGAGCATCGGGGGGGAGGTCACGAGATGGTCGCAGCGCACCGATCTGCTCGGGCGCGTGCCCTTCATCTTCGGCTCGCCCTGGTGGCTCGACGCCGACCTGTTCCAGGCCTCGAGCGGTCAGCTGGGCTACGACCTGACCCAGATCGGCCTCTGGCTGGATGCGCATCGCGACATCTTCGTGGACGAGATCCGAGGCCTGCGCCTCGATCTGCGCTACCGGGTGGAGTCCGTCCGGTATTCCAACGTGGACCCGAACCTCATCGAGGCGGACGTCACGCCGGGCCGGCAGCTCATCAGCAGCATCACGCCCATGCTGACCCTCGACCGACGCGACGAGCCGCTCGATCCGACGCGGGGCAGCTTTCACCAGATCTCGGTGGAGACCGGCAGCCGGTACCTCGGCAGCGATATCGAGTTCGTCAAGGGATGGCTCGAGACGCGCTGGTTCTGGAAGTGGCCGGCTCCCACGGTGGTGGCGGTGGCCGGCCGCCTCGGCCTGGCCGAGCCCTATGGAGGGAGCGCCGCGCTGGCCATCCAGGACCGGTTCTACGCCGGAGGGGCCACCACCATCCGCGGCTACCGCGAGGATCGCGTAGGTCCGCTCGATGCGAAGGGCAACCCGATCGGCGGCAATGCCGCCGCGATCCTGAACCTCGAGTGGCGCTTCCCGATCTGGCGCTGGCTGGGCGGCGCGGTGTTCGTGGACACCGGCACGGTGACGCCCCAGATCTCGGGCCTCGGCTTCGACGCGTTCAAGACCGGCGCGGGCGGCGGACTGCGGATCAAGACCCCGGTCGGCCCGATCCGCTTCGACGTGGGCTACGCGCTGAGCCGGATCCCCGACGAGTCGCGCGTCCAGTTCTACGTCACGGTCGGGAACCCGTTCTGATGCGCGCGTGGCTCGTGGCGCTGCTCCTGCTCGCGACCGCCGGCACCGCCGGCGCCGCCGATCTCCGGGTGATCGACGAAGTGCTGGCCGAGGTCGCATCGCGACCGGTCACCCTCAGCGAGGTCACCCTCGCGCGCGCGCTCGGCGTCTTCGGTCTCGAGCGGTCCGCCGGGCCGATCACCGATGCCGATCTCGCGAAGTATCTCGACGCCCAGCTCGCGGTGCGCGAGTCCGTCCAGCTGGACGTGGACGTGCCCGCCGCCGACCTGGACGCGGCCTGGGACAGGGCGGGGGGCGCCGCGCTGGCGGCACGGCTCACCGCAGCCGGCGTCGATCCCGCGTGGGCGCGGCGCCTGATCGAGGCCGACCGCCGCGTGCAGCGCTTCGTCGACCTGCGCTTCCGCGCGTTCGCCTTCGTCACCGACTTCGACATCGACGAGGCGCTCGGCCCCGGCGCCCACGACGAGGCCACGCGGGCGCGCACGCGCGAGAAGCTGCGTGCCGACATGGTGACCCGCGCGTTCACCGCCTGGCAGGAGGAAGCGCGTCAGCGCGTGCCGATCGGCCGCATCCCGGGCGTCACCGGCCCGTGGCCCGCTCCGTTCACGCTCGATGCGAGCGCGGGCGCGCGATAGCGCTCACCCGGGGCGACGCGGTGGCCCGCTCGCGGGGGGTCGTACTGGCGCGGGCCGCGTGGCCTGGCTTGGCGGTCAGATCCGGTAGAAGTCATGGAACTCGGTTGCCGAGGCCTCGAGCGACAGGACCTGAAGCGGAAAGCAGTGATCCAGCCCGTCCAGGCTCGACTGCCGGCCGAGCCGCCCGACGAATTCGCGCTGCGTGCGCTCCCGGATCTCCCCGCGACGATCCAGGAACTGCCCCCACAGCGGCATGGAGCGGAACCGCCGACCGACCACGCGAGCCGTCGCCAGATATGCGGGCGGGAACAGACGACGATAGACCGGTAGATTGTAGAGCCAGGAGGCGCCGACCACGCGCGGCGGCCGATCCCACGTTCGCTTCACGTGGTCGAACAGGGCGGCCAGGTCGGCCCGGCGCCGATCGAGGTGCTCGGCGTCGAGCGGGCTCCGTCCATCGGTCTCGGCGTTCTGGAAGTGGAGACGGAGTCGACCGTCATCCAGCCGGGAATACCAGAAGCAGCCGGCGCGCATGACGGCGGGCGGCCCGGCCGGGCGGTCCGCGCGCGTCAGGTAGAAGCGATACGTCCAGTCGTCATCGTGCCCCGGGCCACGAAGCCCCGCCACGTACTCGCGCCAGCCGGGATGCGCGGGATCGAAGGCGCGGCCCAGACCGAACCGGACGTAGAGGTTGGTGTAGTCGAGCAGCACCCGCTCCCAGGGCGATCCGGACAGGACCGAGACGGCGCGGGCGAAGTGAAGCTGGAGATCGAAGAACGGCCGGGGGTAGGTCAGCGTCGGGGCCTCGCGGAGTCCCTAGCCGATCTGTTCGGCGCGGGTGACGTCGAGCGGGTGGTCGATCAGCGGCGTGACCCGCTCCACGAACCGTACGGTGTGCGGCAGGGCGGCGTGACGATCGAACGCGGCTTCGTCCTTCCACCGCGAGTGGATGTAGAAGAGGCGCGCGTCGCGGCTCGACCGGAACGCGTGGATGCCCAGGCAGCCCGGCTCCTCGCGGGTGGGCGCGAGGACGTCTCGGAGCGCGGCGGCCAGCCCGCCGTCGTCACCGGCGCGCGAGTGAAACCGGGCGAAGATGTAGAGCTCCACGTCACCTCATCGGCCGGCGTAGGCGCGCTCGAGCGTGCCGATGTCGAGCTTCTTCATCTGGAAGATCGCCTTCATGACGCGCTCGGACTTGTCCGAGACGGGGCCGCTCATCATCTCGATCAGGACGCGCGGCACGATCTGCCACGAGAGCCCGAACCGGTCCTTGAGCCAGCCGCACTGCTGCGCCTCCGGGTCCCCACCCTCCGCCAGCTTCGCCCAGTAGTGGTCCACCTCGGCCTGCGTCTCGCAGGCGACCTGCAGGGAGACCGCCTCGTTGAACTTGAAGATCGGGCCGCCGTTGAGCGCGGTGAACGCCTGCCCGTCCAGCTCGAAGGCGACGGTCAGCACGCTGCCCGGCGGCTTGCCGTGGATCTCGCGTCCCTCCTGGCCGTACCGGGAGATGGTCACGACCCTCGACCTCGGGAAGATCGAGGTATAGAAGCCGACCGCCTCCTCGGCCTGATCGTCGAACCACAGACACGGGGTGATCCGCTGGATGGCTGCCATCGCCCAAGCCTCCTCGTCGGAGTCACTCTCTCACGGCTCGCGGTGACTCTCCTCTAGTCGCCCGACGGCCTTCGCGATCGACACCCGCGAAACCCCCTCACCCTGCCCTCTCCTCGCGGGGGTGGGGAGCATGCTCGGCTATTCGGTGACGATCTTGTCCGCCCATTCCACGAGGCCGACGAAGCGGGGCGGGTCGGAGAAGGCCGCGTTCTTGCCCACCAGGTCGGCGTCCAGGACCCCACGGGCCCGTGAGCACGCCCCTCAGACGTGAATCGGGATCCGGTGGCCGATCACCTTGGCCAGCGCGTCCGAGAGCGGCGCCCATCCGACCGGTATCACCGAGCCGGCCACGACCGTCCGCATGAGCGAGACCGCCTCGCCCAGCAGGAAGATCTGCACCTCGTGGCCGGCCTCCGCGAAGGCATTGGCGTGATGAAACGGAAAGGCCGCCTGCGTCGGATCGTTCGAGCCCCAGGCGCTCTTGATGAGGACCTTCATCGCGTGGCTCCCTCCGACCCGGTTGGGTCCATACCGCCGACGATCAGCCGGGGACGCGGCCGTCCAGCAGCACGGCCCACGGCTCGACGCTCGCGATCTCCAGCAGGCCCGCGGTGCTCCAGGGATCGGCGGCGAGACGCGCCCGCGCCGTCTCCTCGGTGGGCGCGTCGATGACGAGCAGCACCTCCTCGCCCGAGCCGAGCGGCCCGCCGAGGACGACGAACCCTTCGGCGGCGAGCGCGTTCATGAAGACGGCGTGCTCGGCCCACGCGGCCTGCGAGCGCATGGGGAGCGCCCGGTTCCAGGCCGGCCCCCGCACGCGCCGCACCGCAAGATACGTCGGCACTACGCCCCGAGCTCCATCAGGTACGAGGTCAGACGCCTGATCTTCTCATCGCGCATCACGAAGACGTCGCAGAAGACGGCGTTCAGCGTGCCGCCGTCCCGCCGCGCCGATCGCACGGTGCCCTCCGCGACCACCACGTCGCCCTCCTCGACCAGACGCGTGACCTCGATGGTCGGACGGCCGACGAACGCGTCGTTTTCGATCTCGCCGTCGAAGGCCTCCTTGCCGCAAAGGTGAAACGCGCCGGGAATCATCCACTCCACGTCGTCGGTGAGACAGGACAGCACCAGGGCGTGATCGCCCGTCCGGAAGCCGTCCATGTACCGCTGCACGGTCTCTTTGTGCGGCGTCACGGTTCCTCGCGGTAGCGCTTCGGCGTCACGGCTCCTCGCGGTAGCGCTCGGGGGCATAGCGGGACGCCAGCAGGCCGGTGGCGTCCTCGAGCTTGAGCGCCTGCACCAGGACGCCTTCCTGGCCATAGGGCAGATACGCCTGGCACTCGCCGGACGGCCCGATGAGGCTGGTCGCCGACTCCGGGTAGCGCAGCGCGTAGTTCACGCTGCCGAAGTAGATGGTGTTCTCGCGGCTGCGCATGAGCATGGCCTGCTCGTAGTACGGCGCCTCGCGCTGCCCCCACCGCGTGAGCCGGATACCGGCCCGCTCGTTGCCGGTATGCTGCGGATGGAACACGATCCGGGCGCCGCGTGCCGCCGCCCACCGCACCGTCTCCGGATACCGCCAGCCCTCGTGGCAGATCGCCACCCCGAACGTGACGCCATCCACCTCGAAGAGCCGCCGGCCATGGCCGGGCACGTAGAACCGGTCCTCGCTCGGATCGAGCTGCGTCTTCGTCTGGTAGCCCTGGATCCGACCCTGCGCGTCGATGACCACCGCCACGATCTGGCGCCCGCGGTCGGTGAGCCGCTCCATGCCGAGGATCGTGGCCACCGCGTGCTTGCGGGCCAGGGCCGCCGCGGCGTCGAGCACCCGCTCCTCGTCCTTCCGCTCGAAGGGCAGCACATCGAAGTCCTGGCCGCGCAGTCCCGGCAGGTACGCCTCGGGGAAGCACACGATCCGGGCGCCCTGCGCGGCGGCCTCGGACAGGAGCCGCTCGATCCGGTCCAGGCCGTCCTCGAGCGAGGTGGCGACGCGAGGCGATGCCAGGCCGATGATCATGCTGCCCTCCGGTGCGAACCGCGTATGCTCGCAGACCAGCGACTACGGCTCACGAGGATAGCATGCGACCTGCGCTCGGCTTGGTGCTACTGGCGGCGATAGCCCTTCGCTTCCATGCAGCGATCGACCAGCCACGCCCGCTGGGCTCGGCTTCCCGACGCGGTGCCCAGCTCGTCGTGCAGCCCCTGGGGGGCCATGGTGTAGTCCGCGGTGGGATGGACGAACCCGGCGGGCGCCGGCATCTTCGTGGATGTCCGCGGGGCAGGCGACTGCGCCGTTGCGTCACGCTCGCACGCGAACGCGTCACGCTGGAACTGCGGCTCGCCACCCTCGGGAACGCTCCAGGCCCCGGCGCAGCCGGTGAGCAGCAACGTTGTGGCCGCCGTGGCGCAGAGCAGGCCACTCAGACCTCGCGCCCGTTCATTTCGTTCCATGGTCGGCCTCCTTGTCCCCATGGGGCACGAGGCATGCCGAGATGGAAAGGCTGAGAAATCGCGCGCTACCGCGGGCGGGCGGCACCGGGGACGGAGAGTCTTACCGAGACCTTCCTTCTGGCGGTGGCTACCGCGATAGCGTCACGGTGCAGGGACGGGAATGCGTGGCCTTGCTCGGCAATCGCCATTGTTGAGTGCCCGAGAGGCTCAGGTCCTTGCCGTTGAACCGGCCGCGATAGTCCGCCTCGTAGCTCCACGTCTGCCCTCGGGCGGAACCGGTCAGCGCCACCTCGCCGCTCGGCGACACGGTGCCGGTGCCTCGCTCCGTGATGCCGAGGCGCTGCGTGTTGTTCGGCCGCAAGACCTCGCGCTCGTACGCCGCCTGACCGTCGGCGATCGTCATCGAGAACTCGGTCTTCAGGGCCTGGATGGTCTGCCCGGGCAGCACATCGCAGGTGATCACACCCGTGTAGCGGCCGTCGTGGTCCGCGGCGCTCGCCGGCGCCGCCACGACGAGCCAGCCGAGTGCGACGGCGCCCGCCCGCCTCCGCACGCTACCCCCTCGGGCCCGTCGCCACCGGCTGGACATAGCCGCACGCGCGGCACGTGCGCAGCGCCTCGGTGGCATTGAACTGCTCCGATACCTTCTTGAGGTCCAGCAGCAGATCGCCCTCGCCGCGGGACATCTCGTAGAGCCGCGCGTCACAGCGCTCGCAGTACCACGCGTAGCTCTCCGGCTCGTCGGGGCCGCGCACCGGCTCGATCACCAGACCCACGGTGCCGGGCAGCCGCTGCGGCGAGTGGGGTGTGTTGGCGGGCAGCAGGAACACGTCCCCCTCGCGGATCCGCTCGCGCTGCCTCCGGCCGTCGCGGTCGATGTACTCCAGCACCATGTCGCCTTCGATCTGGTAGAAGAACTCGTCGCGCGGGTCGACGTGGAAGTCCCGGCGGGCGTTCGGCCCGCCGATCACCATCACCATGAACTGCGCGTCCTTCCAGACCACCTCCGCCCCGATCGGCGGCTTCAGCAGATCGCGGTGCTCGTCGATCCAGCGGCGGAGGTTCAGCGCCCGGAGCGGCTCGGCCATCAGAGCGGCTTGATCTCGACCTTGCGGAACTTGAGCGCCGGGACGACGCGCGCGGTTCGTCGGCTCATGGCGCCGAGCGCTCCGCGGCCGCATAGACCCAGGCGTGCTTGCCGGACGCGAGCACCGTGGCGATGCGCGTGTAGCCGGCGGGCTCGTATTGGTCGGCCTGGGTGAGCTCGCGGTCCGACAGCTCGAAGGCCATGCCGTGCACGCGGCTGTCGGCCCGGCCGTTGAACGTCACGATGGCGTGATCGGCGCTGCCGCTCGTCGCCACGAAGTCGGGATCCTCGATCGTCAGCCGCGATTGCTCGAAGCCGACCAGCTCGTCCGCCTGGCCGGCCAGCCGGCGCCCGAAGGTCGACAGCTGGACGGCCTCCTGCTGCAGCGTGCCGTACGAGAAGAGCCAGGGCATCGGGTCAGCCGGAGCGCGCTCCCTACTTGCTCGCCTGGCAGGAATACACGTCGGCGGTCATGTACTCCTGCATCCCGAACATCCCGCCCTTGGCTTTCCGCTGCGGGGTCATCAGCGCAACGTTTCCGCCCAGCTTGGCCGCCTTCTTCTGGAGGTCTTCCATCTCGTTGTCGGACACGGTGCCGAGCGGGCGGCACCCGCGAACCCGCTCCTCGTTGTCCACGAGCAGCACGCCTTGCTCGGAGGAGGCACACCCGGCCAGGACCAGCGCGAACACACACGTCGACATGATCGATCGGCGTCTCGTCATCGGATCTCCTCCGTCGTCGGTCTCCGGTCATGGGCCGGGCGCTTCCCACCGCGCCGTGCCGCCCCCGCCCGCCAGGGAGTCAGCATACCCCCTAGACGATGCCCTGCACCGCCCACGCTCGCGCGGTCAGAGCGATCTGGCCGCCGCCAGCCGGGCTCAGGCGGCGCTCGAGCTGCCGCCGGATCCCCTCGCGCACCTCGTCGGTGACCGACGCCAGATAGGTAGGGGCCGCGCCCGTCCGTCCGAGGAACGGCGTCCAGTAGTCCTCGAAGCTCTCGAAGACGGTGGGAATCTCGATGGCGCGGACCGCCACCGTCCTCAGCCCGACCTGCTCGAACAGCGACTGGAGCGGCTCGGGCCGACACAGCGGGAACCGCTCGGCCTGGTCGAGCCGGGCATCGTCCGGGCTCACCGCGATGGCGGCGTCCCAGAAGTGCCGCATCATCTGCATCCCGCCCGCATAGTCCCACACGTACGCCGCGACCCGCCCCCCGGGCTTCGTGACCCGCGCCATCTCGCGCGCCATCGCCGCGGAGTCGGACACGAAGTTGAGGACCAGGCCGGAGACGGCCAGGTCGCACGCGCCGGTCTCCCACGGCAGGCGCGTGGCGTCGCCCGTCTCGAAGCGGGCCTGCGGCGCGGCGATGCTACGGCGCGCCTGCTCCACGAAGCCGGCCGACGAATCGATGCCGCGAACCGACTCGGGCTCGCAGGCGGCGAGGATGGCGGACGTCAGGGCACCCGTCCCGCATCCGACGTCGACCCACGACCGGCGGGGGGCCGGAGCGAGCCAGCGCAGGAGCTCCACCGCCATCTTCCGGCTCCACCGGCCGGCGTACGCCTCGTAGGCACGAGCGGAATCCCAGGAGTCGGCCGGGCTCATCGCGGAATGACCTCCGGAATGCTGACTGGCATCGGAATGAATCAGGGTGCGGCCGTGAGGCCGGGCCGGATGACGCGGGCGAAGGCCTGCATCTCGGCAACGGGCAGGTCGCCGCCTCCGTCCACCGTGTGCGCGGGGAAGAGAAAGACGTGATCCACCGCCGCCTCCTCTCGAGCGCGAAGCAGTCGGTCGCGGCAATGCTCGGCCGTGCCGAAGAGCCCGAACGCGTCGCACACCCGCGCCGCCGTCGCGTCGGAGAGCGACGCCGGATCGTGATCCGCCTCGAGCGGGATCCCCGCGTGCCGCAGCCAGTACAGGTTCGACGCGCTCGGGTAGGTGAGAAAGCTCTGGCCCGACGCGACCCAGCGCTGCGGCCAGCGCCGGGCGTCCTCCAGCCGATCGGCCAATCCCATCGTGACGATGAAGATGGTACGGAACCCGGCGAGCGATCGCCCCGCGCGACGGGCGCCTTCCTCCAGGTGCCGCCGGGCGGTCCGAATCGCCTGCAAATCGATCCCGACCATCAGCAGCGCGCCGTCGGCGACCTCGCCGGCGAGCTCGACCATGCGCGGCCCGGCGGCCAGCAAGTAGACGAGGGGCGCCGGCGCGCTCGTGTTCAGCAGCCGACTGGTGCGCCCCTCGAACTCTGCGGGCTCGCCCGCGAGGAGCCGCCGGATCGCCAGGACCGCCTCGCGCATGACGGCCACCGTCCCGCGAGACCGGCCGATGGCGCGGGCGGCCAGGAATCCGGGCGCCACCGTCAGAGCGACGCGGCCGGGCGCGATCTCCTGCAGCGACTGGATCGCGGAGGCGAGCAGGAGCGGATGGCGCACGACCGGGCTCGACGTGGCGGGATAGAGTCGCAGCCGCCGGGTGCGCGCGGCGGCCAGGGCCAGCGTGATGTACACATCGCGGCCGCGATGCGGGTGATCGTGCACGCCCACACCGTCGAGGCCGGCGTCCTCGCAGCGAGCGATGAAGTCGACCACGCCGGGGATCGTCGTGCCCACCGGCACGCGAAGATCGACCTGCATCCGGGTCTCAGGCATCCTCGGCCCGGGACACCAGCTCCCAGGTGCGCGGCAGCGCGGCGGAGAGCGGTCGATCCGGCGCGACCATGCAGGAGCGGCGCGGCTCAGGGCAGGCCGGCGGCGATGCGTCGAATCTCCGCGGGCGTGTGCTCCTCCGCCAGCGGCGTGCCGGGCAGCAGGTACTTGCCCTTGGCAAGACCGCCCACCAGGACCGGCTCGAAGCCGATGCCGCGGATGAGGCCCTCCGCGATGCCGATCGCCTTCGGGTCGTCGCCGGCGATCGGCACGCCGACGAAGCCGCCGGGCCGATGGGCGATCGACGCGACCCGCAGGTAGCTGATCGCGTTGAACGCCCGCACGATGCGCGAGCCGGGCAGCAGCTTGGCGCTGGCCAGCCCGGCCCCGCCCTGCTCCTCCACGCGCTTGACCAGCTCGGCGCCGTCCCGGCGGGCGATCGGGTTGCAGATGTCGAGCACCAGCGGCTTGGCCGCGAGCGCGGGGCCGTGCGCACGGCCGATCTCCTCCAGGGCCGTGTAGGGCACCACCATCACCACCACGTCGCCGAAGGCGATCGCCTGCTCCACCGTGCCGGCCTGGGCGAGCGGCCCGAGGCGCTGGACGAGGTCCCTCAGATTCTCCGGATGTCGCGACGAGAACATCACCGGGTGCCCGGCCTTGACGAAGAGCCCACCGAGCGCGCTGCCCATGCGTCCGGCCCCCACCGAGCCGATCTTGAGCGGCGACTGGGCGACCGTACCGGCCGGCCGCACGAACGCGACCACACCGACTCCCGCGAGCTTGAGAAAGTGACGGCGGTCTACCATATCGCTCTCCTTCTCCACATCCATGCGAGTCACTCCTCCGCGCACATACCGACTAGAGCACCTCGATCTCGATCGCGTTCGCCGGCGACTGGCGGATGGTGCACCCGACCGGCGAGTGCTCGTCGGCCCACTGCACGATCTGCCGGAGCTGGCCCGCGGGGGCGTTCAGCGCGCCGATCTTGACGTGGGTCCGCAGGCCGGAGAGACCCGCGGAGACGCCATCGTCCGTGCCGAGCATGCCGCGAACGTCCGACTCGCTCGACACGGTGACCTCCAGCCGGGTCAACACCACGCCGGTGTGGGCCGCCCGCATCGCGATCACCGTCGCGTGGCACGAGGCCATCGCGGCCCGCAGGAGCCAGCCCGGGTTCGGCCCCGAGCCGGTCCCGCCCAGGGCGGGCGACATGTCGGTGGACACCTGCTCGCCGTGCTGGCCCGTGACCTGGACCTTCAGGCCGTCGTCGAGCACCGCGGTGGCGGGCACGCTCTTCGCGCGTCCCTTCTCCGGCTCCTGGACGAGGAGCCTGGCGAGCTTGTCGATTGCGCTGCGCACCGTTGTATTCGCCACCGCTCGCGAAGACTATACCCCGCCGAGGAAGAGCGGAGCGAACCAGACGAGCGCGCCGTACGCGCTCACCGCGACCTCCGCGGCGCCTCCCGCCAGGCACGCCAGGCGCGGCGAGCGGTAGGGCGAGAGCGCCGCGAACAGGAGGAAGGCGATCGCGAGGAGCGGCGCCATCAGGATCCGGAGCACCGAGAGCATGGCCAGCGTGGCGAGCGGGGACCCGCTGGCGTGCCGGCCCGCCGCGAAGAGCGCGGCGGCGGCGAGGCCGGTGATGGCCATGGCCACCACCAGGGTCGCGAGCACCGTCCAGAAGCGGCGGTAGGGTCGGAGCGCGACCAGCAATCCGGCGGTGGGCACCAGCGCGCAGATCGAGAACACCGCGATGAAAACCATCGCGTCGCCGGCCGCATACATGCCGCTGGACGCCTGCGCGTCGGGGCCGCTCGTGGCCGCGATGCGCACCGCGACGACCGCGGAGGCGATGACGAAGGCCGCGACGTACCCGGCGGCGACGAGGCCGATCTTCGGGAGCAGCGTCACGTCCGCCGGGCGCTCGACGCGTCCCGCTTCACGACGGCCAGGAAGGCGCGCATCTCACGTGGCGACTGCAGATGATGAACGCTCTGGTGCGGCCGCGTCTCCGCGACCAGCTTCCGGTATCGGGGCGTCAGGTGTTTGTGGCAGCGCCACAGGACCCGATAGCTGTCGATGGTGCTGCTGATCATTGGACTGCCCTCCGGCCAGCCTTCGGGCGTTCTGATGATGCCCTGCATCAGACGCTTCGTGACCCAGCGAAAATGCGTCGAGAGCGGGAGATCGACGTAGACCAGCGTGTCCGCCACGTCGAACCGCTCCCACGCCGACTTCACGGACCCGTAGCCATCGATGATCCACGCGTCACGTCTCAACAGCTCCGCGTGCGCCTTCGCGTACTCATCGGGTGGCACCGCGCCGCCCCCCGGGCGGAACTGGATCAGGTCCAGCGGGTAGAGGGGCAGCCCGGTGAGCTCGGCGAGCTTCCGGGCCAGGGTGGATTTGCCGCCCCCGGCGTTGCCGAAGACCGCGACCTTCTTCATCTCATTCCACGATCCGGTCCGCGCGCAGCACGACGGGCTGGGGAATCGTCAGACCGATCGCGCCGGCCGTCCGGTTGTTGATCGTGAGCTCGAACGTCGTCGGCTGCTCGACGGGAAGGTCGCCCGGCCTGGCGCCCTTCAAGATCTTGTCCACGTAGACCGCGGCCCCCTTCCACAGCTCCGGCACGTTCGGTCCGTACGACGCCAGGCCGCCGGCCTCCACGTACACCCGGGCCGGGTAGATCGCGGGCAGCCGGCTCTCCGCGACCGCGCCGACGAGTCGAGCGCGATTCGTGACGAAGAGGGGCGTATCCGCATTCAGCACGCCGTCGACGCCGCGCAGCGCCTTCAGGGCCGGCCCGAGATCCGCCCCCGTGCGCACGGGGACCGCCTCGAGCTGCACCCCGATGGCGCGCGCGGCGGCCTCGGCCCCCCGCAGCTGCACCGCGTTGGTCGGATGCGGCGGGTGCGACAGCATGGCCACTCGCTTCAGCGTGGGGACGAGCTCCTTGAGCAGCTGCACGCGCTTGCCGGCCATGTCCGAGGCGTTGACCGCGGTGCCCGTGATGTTGCCGCCCGGGTGCCCCAGGCTCGGGACGAGACCAACCTCGACGGGAGCGTACACCGCGAAGAACACGATGGGGATCGACGAGGTCGCCTTCTTCGCGGCGGTCGCGCCCGAGGACGCGCGGGCCAGGATGACGTCGACCTTCAGCCGTACCAGGTCGTCGGCGAACTGCGAGAGCTGATCCAGGCTCCCGTCGGTCGAACGCATCTCCCACACGAGATTCCGCCCTTCCACGTAGCCGCGCTCACGCAGACCTTGACGGAGCGCTTCCATGTAGGCCTTGGGCGGCTGTCCCTGGCTGAGGAAGCCGATGCGGTAGACCTTGCCGGCCGGGCGCTCCTGCGCTTGCGCGTCGCCCACCCGGGCGGTCGCGGCACCGATCAGCGCGGCCAGGAGCGCGAGCAGGACCCGCGCCCCGGCCCGCGCCGACCAGGTGGTAGTCGTCCTCACTCTCGCCTCGGTCCTCGTCACGTCGGGGGATTGTACATGGGAACGGGCCGCCCGCGTTCGCGGGGGCAGCGATACAGCGCGCCCGCGCCTCGCCCACGCGTTCATCCATCGGCGTTATCGGGCGTCTCGACACGGAGCGGCGGAAACGCGCCCGGCAGGTCCGGGACCGTGAGCTGCCAGATCGATTCCAGGCCGGGCAGGCCCTTCAACCCGAACGCGCCGAGCCGCTCCAGGGTCGCATCCGGCGGCAGCCCCGCTTCGAGCTGCCGGCGGGTGGCCTCCGACAGGAGGATCTGTCCGCCGTGGCCCGCGGAACCGATCCGGGTGGCGCGATGTACGTCGAGTCCCACGTAGCCCTCGTCGGTCATCTGCGGATGCCCGCGGTGGAGCCCGATCCGCACGCGGACGCGCGCGTCATCGGGCCACGCGTGATCGCGCAGGCGCCGCTGGATCTTGAGCGCCGCGCCCGCCGGATCGGTGCTCGCGGGAAACACCGCAAAGAACTCGTCGGCCCGGGAATCGATCTCCCGGCCGCCGCGCTCCCGGACGATGGCGCGAAGCAGGCGGCGTTCCTCGGCCAGCACGTCGGCGTAGCGGTCGCCCAGCCGGTCGAGGAGTCGCGTCGAGCCTTCGATGTCGGCGTACAGGAAGGTCACCGGTCCGCTCGGCAGCTGCCGCGCCTCGGCGGCCTGGGCGCGCACGCTCGAAGCAAGCCGGTCGCGCTCGACGGCCAGCGCGAACGCGGCCGACACCGCGTCCAGGAGCGCCTTGTCGTCATGCAGCGCCGCATCGTGGAGGATCACGCCGAGGGGCGCGTCGGCTCGCTCCACGAGGGCGGCGGCCCGGCCCGATCCGGCGCGGGGCATCTCCAGCACCTTGCCGCCGCCATCGACGTACTGTCCGGCCGCCGCCGACCAGTACCCGAGCTTCACCGCGGGGTCGTGGAGGGCATCGGCGATCGCACGCTCCAGCGTGTCCGGGGTTCGATCGCCGTGGATTCCCACGACGAGATTGGCGACGGCCGCCTTGTCCATCCTCATCCGCAGCAGCCCGACCAGGAACCCGATCGGCACCGCCACCCGGGCCAGCGACAGTACCCAGCCCAGCGCGCTCGCCAGCGCGGTGCGCAGGGCCAGCATGACCGAGAGGACGTTGAAGGCGAAGATGAACAGCGCGACGAGCGCGCCGAGGAGCACCGGCCAGAGAGTGCGACGCATCGGGGGCGTCGCGCGAGCCAGACGGAGGATCACCAGCGCCATGATCAGCAGCGCCGACGCCACCGAGAGCATTCCGGTCCACAGCTCGATGGTCGCGAACAGGCGAGGGGCTGGCATCACCCCGAAGGGATTGGCGCAGCCGCAGCCGACCATGGTCACGCGATCGGTGTGGTCGAGGACCGCGGGGATTCGATCCACCAGGAGCAACCGCGCCGGTGTCTGGACGGCCGCGATGGCGATCACGAGGCCCATGGCGAGGCGCTGGGGGCGGTTGCCCAACCGACCGGACGGGTACGCGAGCAGCAGGTACGCGGACAACAAGTTGACCAGTCGACGGGTGGCGAATGCCAGCCCGGCGACAGCCCCGATGTGGGCGGCCTGGAACTCCGGGATGTACCAGCTGTACCCGATCGTGACGAGCAGCGGGCCGGTCACGTTGTCGGGGCGACGGCGCCAGGCAATCGCGCCCGCGATGAGGTGGGCAACCCCGACGACCTGCACCTGCGCCACGACGCCGGCGGCGGTGCCCGCGCGAAGGGAGACGAGCGCGGCCAAGCCCGCGACGATGAGGCCGACGAAGGCCGCGATCAGGGGCGTCACCGGCTAGCGATAGGTCGCGGGAGGCGGCTGCACCACCGGGGCCGCGGCCGCGAGGATCTCCTGCCGGTTGCCGGTCAACGGCGGATAGATGCGCTGGCAGTTGATGATCTGCTTGGTCTTCTTCGCCGCCTCGCCCTTGGTGACGACGTGGCGATCCCAGCCCTCGGTGTAGACGGCGCCCCACGCGCCCAGATCCAGCACGGTCACGTACCAGTCGATGCGCAGCGGCAGCATCGGCAACCCGAAGAGGTCACAGACCGCATTGTGCCCGGCGAACCGTCCCATCGGCCGTCCGTGCTGACAGGACATCACCGACGCGTGGTGATCGTCCACCATGGCGCGGGCGACGTCGCCGGCCGCGAACACGTTGGGCACGCCGGCGACCCGCATGAACGCATCCACCGGCATCCGCCCGGATCGGTCGTGCTCGACCGGGAACAGCCGGGTCAGCGGATTCGCGAGCATGCCGGCGCACCAGACCACGGTGGCCGCGGGAATCTCTTCTCCCGATTCGAGTCTCACGCTCGAGGGCCCGATCGCGACGATGCGAGCGCCCAGCCGCGTCTCGACGCCGAGTGCCGCGAGGGCTTCCTCGATGACCGGCCGGGCCGAATCGCCCATGTCCGAGCCGACCCGCGGGGCATGGTCGGCCAGGATCACCCGGAACGGCCGCGTCGTGTCGACGGGAGCCGACAGCGCCCGCAGCTTACCGGCCATCTCGGTCGCCGCTTCGACGCCGGTCAGGCCGGCGCCCACGACGACGACGGTCCACTGTCCGGCGAATGCGGGCCGGCCGACCAGCGCCTGCAAGTGACGGTCGAGGCGGGCCGCGCTCTCGTAGGTGTCGACGTCGAAGCCATGCTCGGCCAAGCCGGGAACGTCGGGGCGGACGACCTGGCTGCCCGTCGCAAGAATCAGCCGATCGTAGCGACACGTCTTCTGCCCGTCGGCGGTCGCCACCATGACGGCTTGCCCGACGAGATCGATGCCGGTGACCGTCCCTTCCACACGCCGGACGCCGACCGGGCCGAGCACCTCATCGAGGGGAACGCGGACCCCGCTCAGATCCGCTTCGTAGTTGCGAACCCGGATGCCGTGGTAGCCGTCGCGATTGACGAGCGTGACTTCCGCGGCGTCCGGCGTATGGCCGAGCTCATCCAGCTTGCGGGCGGCGCCGAGCGCGCTCCAGAGCCCGGCGAAGCCCCCGCCCAGCACGACGATCTGCTTTGCGCTCATGCGGCTCTGGCATACCTCACTTCTTGCCCCGGCGCCAGCGAGGCGGCTCGCCCCTGGCCCAGCACACGGCGATGAGCAGCACGATCAGCACGCCAGCCATTTCTGCACTCTCACCCAGCCGGCCAGCTGCGGTACCTCTCCCGGCGACCATCGCCGTAGCCGGCGCCGTTCCGTCCGAAGCTCTCGCACGACCCTCGTCACGATCCGCCGGCGAGCCGGCTATTCCTTCGCCTTCGTTCTCGCTCGCAAAGACGAAGATCGGATCGCGGACTTGTTCCGCGCCACCGCGGCTCGAATGAGCGCCTTCAGAGCCTTCGCGTCCACCTTGTCGCCTGCTCGGAAATCGATGGCACGCCTGGTGTTGCCTTCGAGGCTGGCATTGAAGAGGCCGGAAGGGTCCTTCAGCGAAGCGCCCTTGACGAAGGTCATCTTCACGACGTTCTTGTACGTCTCGCCGGTGCAGAGCAGGCCGTGGTGCGACCAGACCGGGGTCCCTCTCCACTTCCACTCCTCGACCACGTCGGGGTCCGCCGCCTTGATCAGGGCGCGGAGCCGGGCGAGCATCTGGCCTCTCCAGTCGCCCAGCTCCCTGATTCGCGCGTCGATCAGTCGAGACGGAGACTTCCGGTCACCCGCCGTCCGACTCACCGGCTCACCTTCAGGAATCGTTCGGTCTGCGCCCGAGCGGCCACGGTTACGAGCACACACGCCACGAGGACACGTGCCGTTCCGGTCCGAGTCTGCGCGGTCATTTCGACGAGTCGGGCCGCTTGACGCAGCGAACCTTGCGCGGAACCGATTTGGCCTGACTGCCGCCGGTAATCTCCTTGACCTCGCCCTGCGGACAGGTCCCGTCGTCCACATAGACGATCTTGCGGTACGGCACCGAGCCGGTCGGCGGCTCCTCCTTGAGGTACTCGACCTTGCGCTCCCCTTGAGCGATCGCAGATGTGGCGAAGCACAGGATCGCGGCCATGGCCAGCGCGGTAGGGCTCATACGCAGGTTTTCCTCAGCACAACGCGGGTGGCTTGGTCGGAGGCCACATGCTAGTCGGCCAGCGAGAAGAGGCGCCACTCCCCCGGCGTACCCTTCAGGGAGTGCGGCCCGCGATCCTCGAAGCGCGTGTCCGATCCCACCACGATGTCCTTCACCGTGCTCGACACCAGGATGTCACCCGCGCCGGCCAGCGCCTGGATGCGCGCGGCAACGTGCACGGCCATCCCGGCCACCGTGCGCCCTTCGAGACCTCCAGCTCACCGGACTCGATCAGCGACCACCCGGTGGCCGGCATGATCCAGGTGCCCGACCCGGGCCCCACGTGGCCGGCGCGTATGCCGAGCAGCCGAGCGATGGGGGGCGCCGGCAGCTGCGACAGATCGAACGCCCGAATGCGCTCGATTCCGGGCAAGCGCCCAGAACCAGGCGGGCGGCACGTGCCCCCGGACCGCTTCGTCGACGGTCACACCGGTGGCTCCCGGTGCCTCACCGCGCTCATTCGATCACCTGGTTCGCCCGCAGGAGAAGCGCCGGCGGAATGGTGAGCCCGAGGGCCTTGGCGCTCTTCAGGTTGACCACGAAGTGCAAGCGGTCCGCCTCCTCCACCGGCAATTCACTCGGCTTCGTGCCCTTGAGCACGCGCGCCACGTAGTGGGCCGCGCGTCGGTACACGTGATCGAGATCGGGCCCGTACGCGAAGAGGCCACCCGCCTCCGCGAAATCCTTGTAGATCGAAGCGACCGGCAGCGAGCGTTGTGACGAGAGCTTCAGGAATGGCCCGCGCATCTTCGTCATGGCCCCGTCGTCCATCACGAACACCGCCTGCGCGCCGGCGCGAGCCGCCGCGGTGAACGCGTCCGGGAAATCACCCGGATCTCGGACGGGAAACCGCTCGAACCGGACGCCCAGCTCCGCGCTGCGACGTTCCGTCTCCGTCACCACGAGCAGCGCGCCGGGATTGTCGCCCTTGTAGAATGCCGCGACGCGAGCGAGGTTCGGGACGACCTGAGACAGCGCCTCGATCGATTTGGCTCCGAGGACATCCGGCAAGAAGCTCACTCCGGTGACGTTCGCGCCGGGATGGGCGAGGCTGCGGACGAGCCCCGCCTTCACGGGATCGGCCACCCGCATGATGACGATGGGGACGGCCTTGGTGGCGTTCTGGGCTGCCTTGGCGGCGGGGGTGTTCACGGCCACGATGACGTCGACTCGGAGGCGCAGCAGGTCGCCGACCAGCGCCGGGAGGCGGTCACTCCTGCCGTCGGCATTCCGGACCTCGGTGACGATGCCCTTGCCCTCGACATAGCCCAGATGCTCGAGCTCATCGCGAAGCGTCTCCAGCAGGCCGGGTTGCACGTCCTGGGCGAGCACGCCCAGGCGTGGCACCACACTCCGTTGCTGCGCCACCGCGGCGAGCGGGGTAGCGAGGACGGTGGCGCCGATCAGGAAGGCTCGCCGGCTAATCATTCGATGGGCTCAGCATCATAGGACAAAACGGACTGCAGGCGGTCGAGGTTCTGCTCGTTCGCGGGTTCGACGAGGTGCCGCATGCGGGCCGCCACCGCGGCGTCCTCGAACTCCTGGACCCAGCGGATCGCGGTGCCGCCCTCCTGCCCGGTCAGGACGACGGTGAGGACGAAGCGCGGCGGCGCGTCGCGGTTCGCCCAACGAAGCCGGATCGGATGCAGTCTTGGGCGTCAATGTGACTACACGGTAGCCACGGACCGTTCCCTTGGCAAGATCCCCTGCGGCCGGACGGGGGCATCCACCGAGAAGGCCCGCCATCCCTTGCACTTCACGAGCATGTGGTTTGCGCGCTCGTTGCCGAGATAGGGAGCGGCGGACACCCAGTCTCCGTCGACGACGATATCCGTCCCGGTGATATACGAGGAGTCGTCGCTGGCGAGGAAGAGCGCCGTCGATCCTCTCGTCCCCGGCTCGTTCTGCCGCGCGCGGACGTTAGCGTTCACTCTTGCCTGACTACATCGACCGAGATCTCCACCGCCGGAATCGTTCCTCTGTTCTCGAGCCAGTGGGTGGTGTTCCGGTCCTCCGGCCAGCCCACCCCCGGCCCATATTCCCTAGCCGTCCCATTTCGATGGTCGGTGATCGTTCCTTGCAGTATGTAGACGGTGCCTGGCCGGCCTCTGTGGTCGTGAATCGGGCCAAAGACGCCGCCAGGCTCGATGGTCACCATACGCATTCGAAGCTGGCGCCCGGCCATGCCCTCGATCTCAGGGCCCAGGTCGACCGTTGCCAGCAACTGCACCGTCACACCCTTCGTCACCGGTGCCGCCCCTTCGTTACTCATCTCCGCCTCCTCTCGGCTTCCAGGCCTGCCGTCCGCTGTCAGCTTCGAGCAGCACCACGGCTACCTTCTCGGCTCATACTGCATCGCCACTGCCCCCGAGCCGAGCTCCCGCCGACTCACGAGCCTCAAGTCGATGTGCTTCGATAGCCCCGCGAACAATGTCGGCCCGTGGCCCGCCAGCCTTGGATGCACGACGAACTCATACTCATCGATCAACCCCAGCTCCGCCAATGCCATCGGGAGCTTCACGCCACCCGTGAACAGCCCCCTACCCGACTCCCGCTTGAGCTGCTGAACGGCCTTCCCCAGATCCCCGCGCACGAGCTCCGCGTTCCAATCGACACGGTCCACAGTGCTCGACACGACGTACTTCCTTTTCGCGTCGATCGTCCGGGCGAAGGGCTCCATCCAATCAGGCCTCGCTCCCGGCCGCGTGGGCGGCCGCCATGCGGCCTCCATCATTTCGTAAGTCACTCGGCCAAAGAGGAGGGCATCGGCCCGATCGAGGTTCTCGGTCGCATGACGGTGCACGTCCTCGTCCGCGACCATTGCACGGTGATCGCAGCACCCGTCCAA
>Ga0209998_10000107_pt1 | contig 33030 bp, 30 predicted proteins | sample EndophyteCoNSPM_FD_187576 | JGI IMG/M metagenome (GOLD analysis project Ga0209998, IMG submission 187576) | Arabidopsis thaliana rhizosphere microbial communities from the Joint Genome Institute, USA, that affect carbon cycling - Endophyte Co-N... | ecosystem: Host-associated > Plants > Roots >... | reverse complement strand
AGGCTGACGTGGCGAGCCGGGCTCGGCGTCGGTGTTGTGGCCGCCCTGTGCGGGCTGCTCGTGTCGTCACTCCCCGCCGAGCCGGCCATCGAGGTCGACCCCGCGTATCGCGCCGAGGTGGTGGTCGCCGGCGTGCCGCGCCCGATCCAGGTCGCCCTCGACGCCTCCGGTCGCCTGGTGATCCTGAGCCACGGCTGGCGAGGTGACGCGGCCGCGGAAATCTACCGGCTCGACCCGGGCGCGCTGCCGCTGGACGTCTCGCGCGCGCCGCGGATGGTGGTGCCCTTCGCGAGCGAGCCGCGACAGGTCGCCTTCGGAAGCCTCGCGGTGGATCCGCGCTCGGGCGACCTCTTCATGGGAGAGGAAAACGGCAATCGCGTCTACCGGCTGAGCCCCCGCGGGCGCCTGAGCCTGTTCGGGATCGGCCTCAACCACCTGCTGGGCGGATCCACGCTCGCGTTCGACCGGGGCGGGCGGCTGGTGGTGCTCGACTACGCGAGCCCCGAGGTGCAGCAGCGCTCCGAGACGCCCCCACCGCCGAGCCTGGACGGTCTCGCCGACGGCGCGTACCACGGGCCGGTGGTGCTGCGCGTCGACCCGCACGAGGAGAGCCCGCTGCCCCGACGCTTCGATTTGATCCCGCCGGTCCTGCCGGGCAGCGCGGGGGCGCCCCGCGGCGCCGAGCCCCTCTACCGCTTCATCTCGGTGGCCGCGATGCCGGCCGGCGACCTCCTGTTCCTCGATTCGGTAGGCCAGCTGCTTCGGCTCACGCCCGACCACACGCTCCGGCTGCTAGCCCGGCTGCCCTCCGGCCACTACCAACGCACGCACATGACGGTGGGACCAGACGGCAGCGTCTTCGTCAGCAGCGGGTTCCACATCCGGCAGGTCTTCCGCGTGTCGCCGGAAGGGGGGGTGAGCGTCGTCGCGCGCCACCTGGGAGACCCGGAGGGCATCGCGGTGAGCGAGGCCGGCGATGTCTTCGTGGCCGAGAACGCGCTCCACCGCGTCATCCGCATCCGGCCCTCCCTCAGGCCCCCTCCACCATCGCCGCGGTGAGGCCCCGGACGTAGCCGCGCGCGAAGCAGGCCGAGATCACCACGATCGGGATGGCCATCAGGTTGATCCCGGCCACCGCCAGCAGCTCGTCGAGCGCCACCTCCATGGTGCCGAGCCCGGCCGGGATGGTCTGATTGATGTCGCTCAGGAGGAAGACCGAGGCGATGGTGAAGTCGCTCGCGATCGTGCCGAGCGTGAAGATGCCGGCGGCCACCAGCACCGGCCGGCTGAGAGGCAGGATGATCCGGAAGAAGGCGGTGGCCCGGCTCGCCCCTTCGATCAGGGCCGCGTCCTCGATCTCGCGGGGCAGGTGCTGGAAGTAGACCGACAGCATCCAGACGCAGAAGGGCAGCGCGGTGGTGGGGTAGACGAGCACCAGGACCAGGAGATTGTCGTCGAGGCCCAGGGCGTTGACGACGTGGTAGAGCGGCACGAACAGGATGGTCTGGGGGATCACGTAGGTCGCGAAGATCACCCGCCGCCACCACCGGAAGCCCGGGGGCCGGAGACGGCCGAGAGCGTACGCCGCGGCCACCGCGATCAGGAGCGTGATGACGATGGTGCCGGTGAAGACCACGATCGTGTTCTCGAGCCACACGAAGAACGGATAGTTGCGGCGCAGGACGGTCCCGACGAAGCTGCGCGGCTTGCCGCTCGGCACGAACAGCTCCTCGAAGTTCTCGAAGGTGGGGTGGAGGACGATCAGCGGGTTACCGAAGATGTCCTCCTCGGCCGACTTCAGCGACTGCACGAGGACGAAGTAGATCGGGAAGAGGCAGTACACCACCACCAGCAGCACGAGGCCGCCCCGGCCGAGCCGACGCCACCCGCGGGACGCTCTCACGCGGCCTCCCGGTCCGGCGGCTCGAAGAGCCGGAAGAGCACCACCAGCGCCGCGAGGAGGAACGGCACGAGCAGCAGGGACAGGGCGGACGCGGGCCCGAGCTGCCCCGCGCCGATCGCGAGCCAGTACGCCTGGGTGCCGATGACCGGGAAGATGATCCGCCCCGCGGTCAGCATCCAGACATTGGCCAGGTCGGCGAATCCGGTCGTGAGCGACAGGAAGACGCCGAGCGCCAGGAAGGGCCGGAGCAGGGGCACCGTCACTGCCCAGAAGCGCTGCCACGCGCTCTTCGACTCGAGCGTCGCGTACTCGAACAGCTCGGGCGGGACCGCGTTGATGCCGGCCAGCAGCAGCACGCCGATGAACGAGCTGCCCCGCCAGATGTTGAAGAGCGTCACGCTGAGGAAGGCCCAGGCGCCGGTCCCGAGCGCGTTGTCGACCGCGTACTTCAACGTTCCCATGAACACGCTGTAGGCGGTCGTGATCGGCGGGCTGAGCGTCCAGTACCAGCCGATCACGCTGACGCTGGCCGGGTAGGCCCAGGGCAGGAAGACGGCGAGGAACACCAGCGCCCGTCCCCGAAACGGGCGGGCGAGCAGCAGGGCGAACCCGAGGCCCAGCACGAGCTTGGCGACGGTCGTCACCGCCGCGTGGGCCACCGTGACCGCCGCCGCGACCCAGAACTGTCGATCCGCGAGATGGTGGCGGTAGTTGTCGAGTCCGACGAACGTGGCCGTCCCATCCTGCTGCGGCGACAGGCTGGTGAAGCTCGCCCAGATCTCCCAGGCCAGCGGGTAGGCGAGGACGCCGCCGATCAGCAGGACGGTCGGGGCGAGCAGGAGGTAGGCCAGCCCGATCTCGCGCCGCCGCCGCACGGCCGCGCGGCGCCGAGAGCGCATCCCGACGGCGGCGCTATCCCTTGACGGCGCCAGCGGTCAGGCCGGAGACGTAGTAGTCGAGAAACAGGACGTAGATGATCACGATCGGGATGCTGGCGAGCAGCGCCCCGGCCATCAGCGAGCCCCAGAAATAGATGTCGCCGCGAATGAGGTCCGAGGTGACGCCCACCACCGCGGTCTTGTGCGCGGACTGGGAGATGAAGGTCAGGGCGTAGGTGAACTCGTTCCAGCAGAGCGTGAAGCTGAAGAGCACCGCGCAGATGATCCCGGGCACCGCCATCGGCAGCACCACCCGCCAGAGCGTCTGCATGCGGGTCGCCCCGTCCACCAGGGCGCACTCCTCCACTTCCCGCGGAATGGTGCGGAAATACCCCATGAGCAGCCAGGTGCAGAAGGGGACCAGGAACGTGGGATAGGTGACCATGAGGGCCAGGGTCGAGTCGGCGAGCCCGAGCCAGACCACCACCTGCGAGAGCGGCAGGAAGAGCAGGGTGGGCGGCACCAGGTAGGTGACGAACACCGCGGTGCCGAAGGAGCCGGCGCCGCGGAAGCGCAGACGGGCCAGGCTGTAGCCGGCCAGGATCGAGATGACCACCGAGGCGGAGGTGGCCACCACCGCCACCAGCAGGCTGTTCTTCATCCAGGTCACGAAGTCGGTCTTCTGGAAGAGCAGCGCGTAATGGTCGAGGATGGCGCCGGTCTGGATCCAGAAGGGGATCGACTGCAGGTTGTAGAGCTCGGCGTTGGACTTGAACGAGGTCACCACCATGAAATAGAAGGGGAACAGCACGAAGAACACGTACGGCAGCAGGTTCGCGTACGCGAAGAGGTTCGAGCGGAGGCGGGCCCGGTGGCTCCTGGCGATCACCATCTCTACTCCCTCCGGATGTAGCGCAGCTGGAAGAAGACCACCAGCGCCAGGAGCGGGAAGATGAAGAGCGAGATCGCCGCGCCCTGGCCGAGGTTGCCCCCCTGCAGTCCAACCTGGTACGCGAGGGTGGCGAAGAGGTGGGTGGTGTTGATCGGGCCGCCGCGGGTCAGCACCTGGACGATGTTGAAATCACCGAAGGTGAAGATCGTGGAGAAGAGGATCACCACCGCGAGGACCGGCTTCAGCAGGGGCAGGGTGACGTGCCAGAAGCGGCCCCACGAGCCGGCGCCGTCCACCTCGGCGGCCTCGAGATACTCGCGCGGGACGGCCATCAGCCCGGCCAGCACGGTGATCGCGAAGAAGGGCAGGCCGCGCCAGACGTTGACGACGATGACCGCGGCCATCGCGTAGGTCGACTGTCCGAGCCAGTTCGGTCCGGGCGGGCTCATCAGGTGCAGCCGGATCGCGGTCCAGTTCACCACGCTGTAGAGCGAGTCGAACATCCAGAGCCAGGCCAGCGTCGACAGCGCGGTCGGGATCACGAAGGGCAGCAGCACGATGCCGCGGATCACCCGCTTCATCGGTAGGCTCCGGGCCAGCAGCATGGCGAGCCAGACCCCGAGGACGATCTTCAAGGTGAGCGCGATGCCGGTGAAGACGAACGAGTTCTGGACGGTCTGGCGGAAGGTCTCGTTGGACAGGATCTCCCGGTAGTTCGCCAGCCCGACGAAGGCGCCGGGGGAGCCGACCCAGTAGTCGGACAGGCTGAAGTAGATCGCCATCCCGAACGGGAAGGCGACGAGGGCGAGCAGCAGCACGACCGCGGGCACGATGAGGCCGTAGCCGAAGACGTGCTCCTGCTCCCACCACTCGCGGAGACGCGAGAGGCGACCGGGGCCCGAGGCCCCGATGACCTCGAGAACGCGCGGCCCGACCGCCACGGCTAGCCGACCTTCAGCTGCCCCTTCACCGCGAGCGCGACTTGCTCCTGGGCCCAGTCCATCGCGCGCTTGGCCGGCATGCCGTTGACCGCCTTGGCCACCATGTCGGCCATGATGTAGTTGTCGTCGATGCGCTGCACCGCCTCGTTGGGCTTGGCCGGCCAGCCCCGCGGATGACCGTACTCCGCTTCCTTGGGCAGCATCGCGAACTTCGGATTCCGCGCCCAGATCGGATGATCGGCGAGGTTCTTCAGCGGCGGGTGGTTGAACGCGTTGGACGCCACGATCCAGGCGTCGAAGTTCGGCTTCTGGAAGAGATAGGCGATGAACTCCTTGGCCAGCTCCTGGTTCTTGGAAAACTTCCAGATGCCGAGGCTCAGGTTCGGGGGCGCCGAGTGCGTGCCCGCCGGCCCGGCCGGGCTGTTGTGATGGTTGATGTCGTCCGCGATGGGCTGCTTGTTGGCCAGGGCTGCGTTGTACGGGCTGACCGGGTTGTGGATCCAGGCGCCCTTGCCGGAGAGGAGGAAGCGATTGTTGCCGGCGTCGTCCCACGAGAGGACCTCCGGCTCCATCGCCTCCTTGTAGAGCTCCTTGTACCACTCGATGACCTGCGCGGTCTTCTCCGAGCTGATCGCGGGGGTCTTGCCGTCGGCCTCCAGCACCTTGGCCCCGAAGGACCACGACACCGACCAGTAGGTCGAGTGCGCGTCCGAGCAGTGGCTGATGGGGATGCCGACCGGGTTACCCTGCTTCTTCAGCACCTTGCCCATCTTCAGGAGGTCGTCCCACGTCTTGGGGGGACCGTCGAACCCGGCCTTCTTGAAGTGGGCCATGTTGTAGGTGCCCGGGAACGAGACCCAGAACCACGGGATCGCCTTCCAGCCGGACTTGGTCTGGCAGCTCTCGGCCGCGAACGGATACCAGCCGCCGCCCGCCTTGCCGAGCTTGTTGACCAGGTCGTCCATGTTGACGAGGAGGTTCTCGTACAGGAACGGATCGGCGCTTGCAGTCCGGTACATGTCGTGGCCCGACTGCGACTGGGCCTCGGCCGCGATCTTGGCCGGCATCTGCAGATGCGCCATGGTGTCCACGCGGACCGTGCAGTTGTTGGCCTTGCCGAAGGCCTCCGCCTGCTTGCGGAGCTCGTCGTCGGCGGCGGGTACGAAGTGGTTCCAGCTGAGGAACGTCAGCTCACGCTTCTGGGCGTACGCGGGCGCCTTGCCCAGAGCGAGCCAGGAGGCCACCCCGGCCGTGGCGCCGGCAGCGGTACGGAGGAATCGACGTCGCGGAATGCTGCGGGGAGCGATCTGGTCCATGAGAGGGCCTCCATATCGGTCGGGAGGTCTCGGGGCCATTTCGAGAACCCTAGCGCGCTGGTCTCACCCCCTTCGTGCGGGAGATACGCCTCCCGCGATGGAACGCCGGCCGGACGCGTCGTTCGCGCGACCGGCCGGTCTCGCCGATGTTACTTGAGCACCGCTTCGGTCTTGGTATCGAAGAAGTGGATGCGCTCCGGCACGAACGCGAGCCGGATCTTGTCGTGTGGCTTGGCCTTCACGGTCGGCTCCACGCGGCACACCACCGACTGGCCGGCCACCGCAACGTCCAGCAGGATCTCGGAGCCGAGGGGCTCCACCACTTCCACCACCGCGTCGAACGACAGGTCCGACGAGTCGGCGCCGGAACCGACCCGCAGGTCTTCGGGCCGGATGCCCAGCGTGATCGACTGCCCCTTGTACGCCTTGAGCGGCGCCGCCTTGTCGGCGGGCACCTTGATCCGCAGTCCGCTCGCCTCGGCGTAGATCGCCCCGTTGGCCTCCGCGATGGTGACCGGGATGAAGTTCATGGCGGGGGAGCCGATGAAGCCGGCCACGAACTTGTTGGCGGGCCGGCTGTAGATCTCGAGCGGCTCGCCCACCTGCTGGACCCAGCCGTCCCGCATGACCACCACGCGGCTGCCGAGGGTCATCGCCTCGACCTGGTCGTGGGTCACGTAGATGGCGGTGGTCTCCAGACGCTCGTGCAGGCGCTTCAGCTCCACGCGCATCTGCACGCGCAGCTTGGCGTCCAGGTTGGACAGCGGCTCGTCGAACAGGAACACCTGCGGATGCCGCACGATCGCCCGGCCCACCGCGACGCGCTGCCGCTGTCCGCCCGAGAGCTGGCGCGGCTTGCGCTTGAGCAGCTCGTGGATGCCCAGGATCTCGGCGGCGTCCTGCACCCGCTTGGCGATCTCCGCCTTCGGGAATTTGCGCATCTTGAGTCCGAACGCCATGTTGTCGTACACGCTCATGTGCGGATAGAGCGCATAGTTCTGGAACACCATCGCGATGTCCCGGTCCTTCGGGGGCAGGTCGTTGACGACCCGGTCGCCGATCGAGATCTCCCCGGCGGTGATCTCCTCGAGACCCGCGACCATGCGGAGGGTCGTGGTCTTGCCGCAGCCCGACGGGCCGACGAAGACCATGAACTCCTTGTCGCGGATCGTGAGGTTCACGTCCTTGACGGCGTGCACCTCGTCGTACTTCTTGTTGAGGTCCTTGAGAACTACCTGTGCCATTGGTTTCTCTCCCTCAAATAGGTTCCCCGGGGTCGGGTGCCCCGGGCGCTTGGCGTCACCCCTTCACGGAGCCGGTGAGGCCGGTGACGTAGTACTCCACGAAGAACGAATAGACGATGGCGACCGGGATCGAGCCCAGCAGCGCCCCCGCCATGAGCTGCCCCCAGAAATAGATGTCGCCGCGGATCAGCTCCGAGACGACCCCCACCGGAACCGTCTTCTTCTCCGGCGACGACAGGAAGACCAGCGCGTAGATGAACTCGTTCCACGAAAGCGTGAAGGCGAAGATGCCGGCCGAGAGGATGCCGGGCACCGCGATCGGGAAGATGATGCGAATCATCGCCCCGAAGCGGGTGGCCCCGTCGATGCGGGCGCACTCCTCGAGCTCCTTGGGAATGGTCTTGAAGTAGCCCATCAGGAGCCAGGTGCAGAACGGGATCAGGAAGGTCGGGTAGGTCAGGATCAGGGCCCACGGGGTGTCGCCCAGCTGGAAGGTGCGGATGATGTTGGCGAGCGGGATGAACAGCAGGGTGGGCGGCACCAGGTACGTGACGAAGATACTGGTGCCGAGCGTGCCCGCCATCGGGAACTTCAGGCGTCCCAGCGCGTAGCCGGCGAGGAGGCCGCAGAAGAGCGAGATGAACGTGGAGATGCACGCGATGAAGAACGTGTTCCAGAGCCACTTCGGAAACGTGGTCTTGGCCATCAGGTCGCGGAAGTGCTCGAGGGTCGGGGCCAGCGTCCAGAAGGGGGTGTTGTTCGCGGACCGCCACGACCGATACAGCTCCGCGTCCGGCCGGATCGACGTGATCAGCATCCAGTAGAACGGGAAGAGAGTCCCGATCACGAACAGCGTCAGAGGAATGTAAAAGTACACCCACTTCTTCCAGCGCCGCTCGATCACCAAGGGTCTAGGCCCCTTCCAGGCGGCGGAGGTAGCGGAGCTGGAGCCAGACCACGATGAAGAGGACCGGCAGCATGAACAGGGAGACCGCGGCGCCCTCGCCCAGCAGGCCGGTAGCCACGCCGATCTGGTAGGCGTAGGTGGCGAGCAGGTGGGTCGCGTTGGCGGGGCCGCCGCCGGTGAGCACGTAGATGAGCTGGAAGTCGGAGAAGGTCTGGATGATCGAGAAGACCACCACCACCAGGGTCACCGGCTTGAGCAGCGGCCAGGTCACGTGCCAGAAGCGCTGCCAGCCGTTGGCCCCGTCGAGCGAGGCGGCCTCCTGCATGTCGGTGCTGATGGTCTGCAGCCCGGCCAGCAGCGAGATGGCGAAGAACGGCATGCCGCGCCAGGTGTTCACCACGATGGCGCACCACATGCCCCAGGTGCCGTCGGACAGGAACGGCAGCTTGGTGGTGATGAAACCGGTCTGGTAGAGGAGCCAGTTCAGCACGCTGAAGGTCGGGTCGAACATCCAGCGCCACGCGAAGGTCGAGAGCACGGTGGGCACGATGAAGGGCAGCAGCATGGCCGCGCGCACGATGCGCTTGCCCCGGAAGTGGCGGTTCAGCAGCAGGGCCAGCCACATCCCGAGGACGAGCTTGAAGATCGTCGCCCAGAACGTGTAGTAGAACGTGTTGTAGAAGGCGGTCTGGAAGATCGAGTCGTTCCACGCCTTGATGAAGTTCTTCAGCCCGACGAACTCGCCCGGATTGCCGACGCTCACGCTGGACAGCGACAGCCACACCCCCATCACGAAGGGATAGGCGATGAACAGGCCGAGCAGCACCACCGTCGGGGCGAGCAAGAGGCAGGCGAGCAGGCGCTCGCTCTCGAGGAAGCGGGTGAGTCCCCTGGGCCGGCTGGTTCCCGGATGGGGCAGCGCCACCTCGAGACCGGCGGCGCCGCCCGATCCGCCCGCGATGGGCTTCTTCATGTCATCTCACCCGTAGATCTTCTTCAGCTCGCCGGAGGCCCACGTGACCGCGTCCTCGGCCTTCATGCCCTGCACGCCCTTGGCGAACAGGTCCACGATCACGTACTTGGAGTAGGCCTCGGTGGCCTTGGCGTTGGGCGGTCCCGCGAACCCGATGACCCGCGAGTTGTCGGGCGCGGTGCGGAATCCCTTCATCGGCTCGTCGATGGTGCTCCACATCGGGCTCTGCTCCCAGAGCTTCGTGGACCCGATCGAGAATCCCTCCGCCACCTGGAACCACTTGCCGTACTGCTCCTTGCCGTGGAGCCACTTCAGGAAGTCCTTGGCCAGCTTCTGGTTCTTGCCGTACTTCATGACTCCGTGCCCGAAGGCGGTGTGGTAGCTCCAGGATCCGGCGGGGCCGGCGGGCAGGCGGGCGTGCCGGATGTCGCGCACGAGCGGCTCGCCCTTGTCGTCCTTGATCTTCTCCTGGCCCCGCTTGGCCGCGATGTAGATCGACGCGCCGTTCAGTGTGGCCGAGATCTCGCCGCCCAGGAACGCGCGGTTGTTGTTGGTATCGTCCCAGGCCAGCCCGCCCTCGTCGCAGCCGTCCTTCCAGAAGGCGGTCATGAACCTGACCGCCTCCACCGCGCCCTTGCCGTCGAGCGCGGTCTTGCCGGTCTTGTCGGTCTCCATGCCCCCGAAGTTCCACAGGAGCGGGTAGGCCCACGCCGGCGCGTCGCCGAAGGTGTGGCCGAGGGTCTGCCCGTAGGGGTGGCCCTTCTTCTTCAGCTTCGCCGCCACCTGGCGCAATTCGTCGTACGTCTTGGGGAACGCGGTGACGCCGATCTCGTCGAACCACGACTTGCGGTAGGCGATCAGCCCGGGAACGATGCCGTGGGGCAGGGCCAGGAAGCGGCCGCCGACCTTGCTGTACGCCTCGGACTGCGCGTAGAGCGCACCCTGCTCCTTCACCTGCCACTCGACGAGATCGCCGACGTCCACGAGCCCGTTGGCGTAGAGGTGAGGCCAGTTGTGCAGCATGTGGATGATGTCGGGCCCCGAGTTGGACTGCATGGCGGCGGTGACGCGCGCCTGCAGGTCGTTGGCGTTGATGAACTCGAACACGACCTCGGCCCCCAGCGCCTTGCTGGCCTCGCCGGCCTGCCGCTTCAGCTCGACGTCGCACGCCGGAATGAAGTCGACCCAGCGGAGGATGTTCAGCCGCGTGCCCTGCGCATACGCGGGGGCGCGGCGCCCGGCCAGGATGCCCTCCAGAGCCGCCGCGGCCGCGCCCGCGGCGACCGACCCGGCCAGGAACGTGCGACGGCTCACCGCGGCTGCTTCGCTGGTCGCCTCGTGCTGCGGAGTCGTCATCGGCCTCTCCCGGGCCCGTCGATGGGCGCCGCGATCACGCTTCGTAGATCTTCTTCAGCTCGCCCTCGGCCCAGTGCACCGCGTCCTCCGGTTTCATGCCCTGGACGGCCTTGGCGTACATGTCGGTGACGATGTACTTGCTGAAAGCCTCGGTGGCCTTCGCGGTGGACGGGCCCGCGTATCCGAACAGCCGGGTGTTCCGCGCGCCGGTCCGGAACATCTTGAGCGGCCCGTCGAGGGAGTTCCACATCGGGTCGTTCTCCCACGCCTTCGTGGCGCCCACGCTGTAGCCGCCCTGACTCTGGAACCACTTCTCGTAGTTCTCCTTCTTGTGCACCCAGCGGAGGAGGTCCTTGGCCAGCTTCTGGTTCTTCGAGTACTTCATGATGGCGTTCGACTGGTTCAGGAAGAGGGCGAAGGCGCCTCCGGGACCGGCCGGCAGCGGCGCGTGGTCGATGTCCTGGAACAGCGGCTCGCCCTTGTCGTCCTTGATCTTCTCCTTCTGACGCTTGGCCACGATGTAGATGCTGGCCCCGTTCAGGGTGGCCGCGATCTCGCCCGCGTGGAAGGCGCGGTTGTTGTTGGTGTCGTCCCACGCCAGCCCGCCCTCGTCGCAGCAGTCTTTCCAGAAGGACTGCATGAACTTGACCGAATCCACCGCGCCCTTGCTGTTGAGCACCACCTTCTTGCCGGTCTTGTCCGTCTCGGCCCCGCCGAACGCCCAGAGCATGCAGTAGGTGAACGTCGGCGCGTCACCGAAGGTGTGTCCCAGGGTCTGCCCGTAGGGCTTGCCCTTCTTCTTGAGCGCGGTGAAGAGCTTGTGCGCCTCCTCCCAGCTCTTCGGATACTCGGTGGCCCCCGCCTCCTTCAGCCACGACTTCCGGTAGGCGACCGCCGCGCCGATGATGGAGTGCGGCACCGCCAGCCACTTGCCGTTCACCTGGCAGGAGGGCGGGTAGATGTCGTAGAAGCCGCCCTGTGCCTTCGCCAGCTCCGAGGCTACGTCGCTCACGTCGACGACCGCGTTCTGGTACAGGTGAGCCCAGTTGTACTGGAAGTTGAACACGTCGGCGCCCGCCCCCGACTGGATGGCCGCGGTGATGCGCGGCTGCAGGTCGTTGGCATTGATCGTCTCGAACGTCACCTCGGCTCCGAGCGCCTTGGAGGCTTCCGGCATCTGCCGCTTCAGCTCCACGTCGGACTCCGGGATGAAGTCCACCCAGCGCACCCAGTGCAGCTTGGTGCCTTGCGCGAAGGCCGGCGCCCGCCGCGCGGCGACGATGCCCTCGATGCCGGTCACCGCTACCGCGGCGAGGCCCGCGGTCTTGACGAACGTGCGGCGGTCGAGATGCGTGGTCTCTTTGGAATCGGAGCTGTTCATGCGTGCGTGGTCCTCCTTGACCGGATGAGCTGCCTCATCTGCGCGAGCGCGTCCCTTCGGGGTAGAAGCCCCGGCCGCGAGGTTGATACCTCGTGAAGGCCGTCACGGAGATGCGGGTCTCGATGGGTGAGATGACGCCCTAAATGGTGGCAAATTCTTAACAAGGAACCCCCGGCCTGTCAACGGGAAAGGGGCCTTCAGCCGCCCGCCACCGGGCCGGGGCGCTCCCGCCGCGACGGGGCGCCTTCGGTGTCACCCCCAGGACAACCGCCATCGACCCGATCGCGAACGAGCCCAGGAACAGCCACTGATGGGTGCCCAGGAGGTCGTGAATGGCACCTCCCGGTAGGAGCCGAGCCCCATCCCGATGCAAGAGATGAAGAAGACAGCCCCGTACGCCGTGCCCATGGCGCGCTCACCGAAGAACTCGCGGGTGACGACCGGATACAGCGGCATGGCGCCACCATAGGCCACCCCGAACGCCAGCGACACGGGAACCAGACGGGCGTCCGCCACTGGGGGAGTGCGGGGGCCATTTCGGGGCCCCCGCATCCAAAGAGCCTTCAAGAACTAGCCGGCGTCCGCACGACCCGCCGCCCCCCTCGTAACCACTTGATGGCGAGCACGGTGAGGGGCACATAGAAGCCGCTGACGCCCGCGCCGATCAGCAGGCCGAAGGTCACGTAGAGCTGCCACATCTGCTGCACGTGGCTCGAGAGCAGGAGGCCGGCGGAGAGGAGCCCCGCGCCGACCAGCACCACCCGCCGGGTGCCCACGCGGTCGGGGACGAAGCCCGAGACCACGCCGCCCGCCCCCATCACGATCCAGTTGAAGAGGCCGATGGCCCCGATGCCGGAGCGGCTCCCGCCCATCGAGTCCTCGATCGGCTTCAGGAAGACGCCGAGGGTGATGACGACGAACGCGGCCGCGAGCCCACCCATCCGTAGAAGAATCGCTGCCTCCTACGAGGCTCACGACATCGAGAATGCGCGCTCCCGGACCGGGAGGAGCAGGAGGAGCGCGAGCACCATGCTCGCGGCGAGGGCGACCCACCCGCCCGCGAAGCCGCCCACGCGCTCCACCACCAGGCCGAAGACGGGCGGGCACACCGTGACGCCCAGCGAGGAGATCGCGAGGCCGAGCCCGACCGCGGTGCCGGCGGCGCGGGTCCCGGCCAGCTCGGCCATCAGCGTGTGCTGCACGCCGTTCCAGCCGACGCCGAAGACGCCGATGCAGATCGCGAGCGGCACGAGCAGCCACGGGCCGGTGGCCGGCGTGGTGGTCGACAGCAGGAGCGCGCAGGCGATCGATCCGATGCCCGCGATGGCGAGCACGATCCGCCGCCGGCCGCCGAACAGCCGGTCCGAGAGCAGCCCGAAGCCGATGCGCCCCGCCGCCCCGCTGCACTGCGCGGCCACGAGGTACTTCGCGGCGGTCACCACCTCGAGGTGGACGGCCTCGTGCAGGTACAGCACGAGGAAGGCCAGGAACACGGTCTGTACGCCCGCGAAGAGGAGCGTGCTCACGCCCACCAGCCAGAGATCGCGATTGCCCATGACCGCCCAGAAGTCCGCGCGGGGCGGGGTCGCGGTGCCGCCGGCCGGTCCCGGCTCGGGCAGGTCGCGATAGAGCAGCCACGTCAGGAGCGCGAGCGCGCCCACCACCGCCGCGGATACGCCGACCGCCGCTCGCCAGCCGAACGCGATCGCCAGCGGCGGCATGACGAAGGCGCCGACCGCGCCGCCGAACGGCAGGCCCACCTGCTTCAGCCCGACCACGGTGGCCCGCTGCCGCGGCGGAAACCACGCCATCCCCGCCTTGGTGGTGGTCGGGTTGAGCACGCCGTAGCCGGCGCCGGCCAGGATCAGGATCAGCACGATGAACGAGTACGATGGCGCGGCCGCCGCGGCTCCGAGCCCCGCCGCGATGAGGACCTGGCCCAGGATCATCGCGCCGCGCACGCCCCAGCGATCCGCCAGCCAGCCCGCGGGCAGCGACATGAGCACCGGGCCGATGTAGTACGTGGAGAGGAACGAGCCGGCCTGGGTAACCGAGAGCTGGAGATCGTCCCGGATCAGGGGCGCGATGGAGGGGATGCCGAGCGGCCCCACGTTGGCCATGGTCTGGGCGGCCATGATCAGCGCGAGGACCGCCCAGCGATTCGTCACCGGGGGCGCGACGACAGCAGGGCCTCGACCGCCCGCAGGTCCTCCTCGGTGTCCACGCCGATCGTGGGCTGATCGGTTTCGAGCACGCGGATGGGGATGCCGGCCTCGAGCAGCCGCAGCTGCTCGAGCTGCTCCGCGCGCTCGAGTCCCGAGGGCGGCAGCGAGTGGTACGTCTCGAGCACGGAGCGCCGGTAGGCGTAGAGGCCGATGTGCTTCCAGTAGACGATCCCCCCGCGCGTGTCGCGATCGAAGGGGATGGGCAGACGCGAGAAGTAGAGCGCGTCGCCGTGCACGTTGGTCACCACCTTGTTCGCGGTGCGGCTCTCGACCTCTTCGGGAGTGGCGCGGATCTTCAGGGTGGTGACCTGGACCTCGGGCTCGGTGAGGAAGGGCCGCACGAGCCGCTCGATGTGGGCCGGCGAGATGAGCGGCTCGTCGCCCTGGATGTTGACGTAGACGTCGGCGGCGCGCGCCCGGGAGACCTCCCACAGGCGGTCGGTGCCCGAGGCGTGCGTGCTGCGCGTCATCACCGCCGGCACGTGATGGTCGTGGCAGGCCGCGACGACCTCGTCGCTGTCGGTCGCCACCAGCAGGTCCGACAGCAGGGGAGAGGTGCGCGCTCGCCGGAAGACCTCGACCACCATCGGCACCCCGCGGATCTCGCGCAGGACCTTGCGCGGCAGGCGCGTGGACTGCAGGCGCGCGGGGATGACGCCCAGGATGATCACGGGCGCTACCCTACCAGAAAAAATCCTTGTGCAACCCGCGGCCGCCGGCATCGGTTGTACCCTGGAGAGGCCGTGAAGTTGACAGGTCCCGAGGGTGGATGGTATAACGCGTCAACCTCGCAGTGTCGGTCCGCGAGTACCGCAAGCTTGCCTCGCAGGTCCGGCCCATCTCGATGGAGAGAAAGGGGATCTTGAAGACTGGGTTGGGCGCATTGCGTCACCCGCCGCCTCGGGGCGGCCGCGACGGTGTCGCGTGAGTAACGGACGAGAGCTCATCGGGGCGACCACCACCGGGGTCGCCGCGCGTCCGGCCGCCATCCGCGGCAGCTGGTTCGGGCGCGAGGCGGTACAGGGCTTCGTGTGGATCGCTCCCGCCTTCCTCTATCTGGCGTTCTTCATCGCCTACCCGTTCTTCATGTCGATCTACCTCTCGGTCTCGAGCGCCCGGGTCGGCTCGCCCGAGTCGCACTTCGTCGGCGCCCAGAACTACACGCGCTTGTTCGCGGATCCGGTGTTCTGGCAGACGGTGCGCAACTCCTTCGTCTTCACCCTGGGTTCCGAGGCGATCCGGCTGGTGATCGGGCTGCCGCTGGCCTTCGCCCTGAACCGCTCGTTCAAGGGCAAGCGCATCGTGCAGGGCATCATCCTGATCCCCTTCGTCATCCCGATCGCGCTCTCGTCGCTGGCCTGGAAGTGGATGTTCGACTCGCTCTACAGCGTCATCAACTGGATGCTGATGCGTGCCCACATCATCGAGTACCCGTGGCAATGGCTGGGCGAGCCCGGCCTCGCGATGTGGTCGGTCATCATCATGAACGTCTGGCGCGGCTTCCCGTTCTCCGCGGTCATCCTGCTCGCCGGCCTCACCGCGGTCCCGCAAGAGGTGATCGAGGCGGCGAAGATCGACGGGGCCGGCCCCTTGCGCCGCTTCCACTACGTGGTGGTGCCCATCGTGCGGCCGATCTTGCTGGTGGGTCTGCTCTACTCGGTGGTCTTCTCGTTCACCGACTTCTCGGCGGTGTGGCTCTTGACCCAGGGCGGACCCTACAACACCACGCACGTGTTCGGCACCTACGCCTACAACATCGGCATCAACGCGGGTGACCTCGGTATGGGAGCGGCCATCACCCTGTTCATCTTCCCGTTCCTCGCCCTGATCGTCATCCTCATGCTACGGTTCTTGCGGAAGGACTGAGGGCATGGACGCCCGACGCTTCTGGCGACGGCTCAAGCGCGACTACGGCCCCTACCTCCCGCTCTCCCCGTACCTGTTCGTGGTGCTCTTCCCGTTCTACTGGATGGTCATCACCGCCTTCAAGCGCGACCGGGATCTCTACAACCTGGAGACCGCGCCGTTCTGGTTCAAGGAGCCGCCCACCCTCGAGCACGTCAAGCTCCTGCTCGAGGGCACCCTGTTCCCGCTCTGGCTGAAGAACAGCCTGATGATCGGCGTGCTCGTGGTCTTCATCACCCTCCTGCTCGCGCTGCCCGCGGCCTACGCGCTGGCCCGGATGAAGTTCCCCGGGGCCCAGCCGCTGTCCACCGCCATGTTTCTCTCCTACCTGATCCCGTCCACCCTGCTGTTCATCCCGCTGTCGCAGGTGGTGCGCGGTCTCGGGTTCACCGACTCGGTGTGGGCGCTGGTCATCGTCTATCCCTCCTTCACCCTGCCGTTCTGCACCTGGCTCTTGATGGGCTTCGTGCGGACGGTGCCGAGGGAGATCGAGGAGAGCGCACAGATCGACGGATGCACGCGCTTCCAGGCCTTCCGCATGATCATCGTCCCGGTCATCGTGCCCGGCATCATCACCGCCGGCATCTTCGCGTTCACGCTCACCTACCAGGAGTTCATCTACGCGCTGACCTTCATCTCGAGCTCGGCGAACAAGACGATCTCCTACGGGGTCACCAGCGATCTCATCCGCGGCGACGTCTTCTACTGGGGCTCGCTCATGGCGGGAGCGCTGATCGGGGCGATCCCGGTGGCCGTCGTGTACGCGTTCAGCCTCGACCATTTCATTCACGGCCTCACCGCAGGTGCCCTGAAGTGATCCGAGAACTCTCTCCAGGAGGATGACCGCAATGACCAAGGTCTCGCGTCGGCAGTTCCTCGAAACCGCGGCGGGTGTGACCGCCGCCTCCGCCTTCCCGCACGTGTGGATCCGCCCGGCGTGGGCGCAGGCGAAGGAGGTCCGGGTGCTCGCCTGGACTCACTTCGTGCCCGCCTACGACAAGTGGTTCGACGCGTTCGCGGAGCAGTGGTCCAGCAAGAGCGGGGTGAAGGTCACCATCGACCACGTCCCGCACCTGCAGATCCCGGCCAAGATCGCGGCCGAGATCGCCACCCAGTCCGGTCACGACATCGTCCAGCTCGTGGGCACCGGCACCGAGAAGTGGGCCTCCGCGCTGCTGGACGTCCAGGACACCACCGACAAGCTCGCCAAGAAGCACGGCGGCTGGACGCCGCTGGCCGAGAACTACTGCAAGGTGCGCTCGGACGGGAAGTTCCACGCGGTCCCCGACTTCTTCATCGACTTCCCGGGTCTCTACCGGAAGGACCTGTGGACCGAGATCGGGATGCCCAACGGCCCCGACACGTGGGAAGACCTGCACAAGGGCGGCATGAAGCTCAAGGCCAAGGGCTTCCCGGTCGGCATCGGCCTCGCCCACCACGACGACTCCCGCGCGTCCTGGCGCGCCATCATGTGGTCCCACGGCGGATCCGAGGTGGCCAAGGACGGCAAGACCATCACCTACAACTCCAAGGAAGTGCGCGAGGCGCTCAAGTTCGAGAAGGCGCTCTACAAGGACGCGATGACCCCCGAGGTGCTCGCGTGGGACGACGCCTCCAACAACCGGTTCCTGGCCTCCGGGCGCGGCTCCTGGATCCACAACCCGATCAGCGCCTACCGCACGATCGAGGGCTCGAACAAGGAGCTGGCCGACAAGATCTTCGTCTCGCTCTCGCCCAAGGGCCCGGCGACCCGGCGGTCGTTCGCCAACTGTCGCGCCTACGGCGTCACCAAGTTCAGCAAGAACCAGGACGGGGCCAAGGCGTTTCTCGAAGCGCTGGTGGACAGCTACCGCGACGCGGCCAAGGCCAGCACCGGCTACAACATGCCGTTCCTGAACAGCTACGCCAAGCCGCCGTTCCCGGTGATCAGCGAGGATCCCAAGCTGAAGCCGCTGGAGCAGGATGCCGAGTATCACTTCACCACCGGCTATCCGGGGCCGCTCACCCCGGCCGCCGACGAGGTCTACCAGCAGTTCGTGATGGTGGACGCGATCGCCCAGTTCGCCACCGACAAGATGGATCTGGAGCAGACGATCAAGTGGGGCGAGGAGAAGATCAAGGCGATCTACGCCAAGTTCGCCTAGCCCAGCCCCTCCACCTCATCTCCCTCTCCCCTCAGGGGGAGAGGGCAGGGTGAGGGGCGGGGGTCTTTCAAGCAGCCCGGGGGCAGCGCCGATCACCGCGCTGCCCCCGCCGTCTTACTAGCTGACCGGCCGACCGCCTCCACCCCGCAGCCGCGGATCGAGCACGTCGCGGAGCGCGTCGCCCAGCATGTTGAAGCCGAAGACGGCCAGCGAGATGGCCGCCCCGGGCCAGATGGCCATCCAGGGCGCCCGGTACATGAACGAGCGGCCGGAGCCGGAGAGCATGGCGCCCCAGGACGGGTAGGGCGGGGGCACGCCGAAGCCCAGGAAGGAGAGCGCGGATTCGGCGAGGATGGCCGCGCCCAGGCCGATGGTGGCCAGGATGATGATGGTCGCGGCCACGTTGGGCAGCACGTAGCGGAGCATGATGCGGAGGTGCCCGGCCCCGAGCGCGCGCGCCGCCTCCACGTAGGTGTTCTGCATCACGCTGATGGTGGCCCCGCGGATCACCCGCGAGCCGGCGGCGGCGCCCAGCACGCCCAGGGCCAGGATGAGGTTCAGCAGCCCGGGACCGAGGACAGCCATCATCGAGAGGATGACCACGAGGAACGGGAACGATTGCCAGGCGTCCACCACCCGCTGCACGCAGATGTCGTAGGGGCCGCCGAAGTAGCCGCTGGTGATGCCGACCAGGGCGGCGAGGACGTTGGCGAGCAGCACCGCTCCGAACCCCACCGTCACCGACACCGCCGCGCCGTACACCACGCGGCTGTAGACGTCCCGGCCCAGGTTGTCGGTGCCCATCCAGAACTGCGCGCCCGGCGCCTTCATGCGTGCGCCCGGAATCGTCTCGTCGTAGCGGTACGGCGCGACCCACGGCGCGAAGATCGCCATGGTCAGGAGCAGGACGACGATCAGCGCCCCCAGCGCGCCGAGCGGCTTGCCGCGGACGAACTGCCAGAGGCCCGCGAGCCGGCCGGCACGGCGGGCGGCAGGCATGCGCAGGTCGGTGGCGGCGACCGCGGTGGCCTGGTCGGCGGTTCCGGAGCTCTTGGCCCTCAGGGCGGACGCGTCGTGAGTGGGCAGGGCGCTAGTACCGAATGCGCGGGTCGAGGAGCGCGTAGAAGGCGTCCACGATCAGGTTCATCAGCACGACCACGCTCACGATCAGCAGGTTCACGCCCTGGATCACCGGGTAGTCGCGCTGGTTGATCGCATCGAAGAGGAACCGGCCCATGCCGGGCAACCCGAAGATGCTCTCGAAGATCACGGTGCCGCCCAGGATCTGGGCCACCTGGATGCCGAGCACGGTGATCACCGGGATCAGCGCGTTCTTGAGGCTGTGCTTGAGCACGACCACCCGCTCGCGCAGCCCCTTGGACCACGCGGTGCGCACGTAGTCCTGGCGGAGCACCTCGAGAAGCGTCCCGCGGGTGAGCCGCATGATCGCGGCGGCGGAGGCGATGCCGAGGATGAAGGCGGGGAGGAGGAACTGCGCGAAGTGGGCCCACGGATCCGCCGAGAACGCGGTGAACTGGATCGGCGGGCTCCAGCCCCACCAGATGGCGGGGAGCAGCACTGCGAGGGTGGCGATCCAGAAGCCGGGCACCGAGAGCCCGAGGATGGCCATGCTGCGCATCGCGTAGTCGGCCAGGGTGTCCTGGCGGATGGCCGCGAGCACGCCGATGGGGACCGCGATGATCACCGCGAAGAGCAGGGCCAGCACGCCCAGCTCGAGGCTGATGGGCAGGCGGCGGGTCAGCTCTTCCAGCACCGGCCGCCGGGTCCAGAGCGACTCGCCGAGATTGCCCCGCGAGACCTGGCCGAGCCACTCCACGTACTGGATGTACATGGGGCGGTTCAGCCCGAGCTTCTCGCGGAGGTCATCGAGGTCCTTGCCATACGCCTTCTCCTCGAGCATGAGCTGCACGACGTCGCCCGGGAGCAGGCGCGGGAGGCTGAACACGATGAGGGAGGCGATCAGCAGCGACGGGATCGCCACCAGCAAGCGACGCAGGACGTAGCGCTTCACGGGGAGGTCCGGGCGGTCCGCTAGATGGGACGGCCCGCTATTGGTTCAGTGGGCCCGGCCATCCGCGAGATGGGGCGTCCCCCTATTATTTGATTGGGCCGAGCCATCCGCGAGATTAGGCGACCCGCTCTTATTTGATTGTACGGTCGTCGCAAGCGACGACCTATATGTTGTGGCTTCGCATTGTTCTGAGCGGTCCGCGGTTACTTGTCGAGCCAGGCGACCATGAGGCGGCCGCCGTAGTCGTGGCCGATGTTGGGGCCGAAGTTCTTGACGTAGGGCATCCAGGCGCCCACCGCACTCACCGAGGCCCCGAAGCCGTAGTACACCTGCTGGGAGGCGTAGCGCTGGATGTCGTAGACGATGTCCCGCCGTTTCTTCTCGTCGAAGGTCCGTCGCTGCACCTTGATCATCTCGGTGAGCTTGGGATCGTTGACCCCGGAGGAGTTGAGCGGCTCGCCGGGCAGGAGCGGGGTGAAGTAGGTGTCGGGATCGGTGGTGCCGCCGCGCAGGGTCACGATCATCTTCTCGAACTTGCCGAAGATCGCGCTCGAGACGAAGGCGCCGTACTCCTTGAGCTTCAGCTCGCCCTCGATCCCGGCCTGCTTCCAGTTGCGGAGCGCTACCTGCACCGCGTCCATCCAGTCCGGACCGTAGCCCGGGGTGGTCTCGATGGGGACCTTGAGCCCGTTCGGGTGGCCCGCTTCGGCGAGGAGCCGCTTGGCCGCGGCCGGATCGAACTCGTAGAGCTTGCGGCCTTCCGGGGGCAGCTGGTCGATCGGGATCGCCCACTCCTTGAGCGCGGCGGGAATCAGCGCGTTGGGGGCGCCCTTGCCCTGCGACCACGCGTTGGTCTCGAGCGTCTCGCGCCAGTCCTGGGCCATCGCGAAGGCGCGACGCACCCGCACGTCCTTGAACGGCTCCTGGTCGAGCTTCATCGCGGTGTAGCCGCCGAACACCACGATGTAGTCCTTCATGCCCAGGCCCTTCACGCGCCGGAGGGCGATGTCGAGGTCGCTGCGGCGGATGACCATGCCGTACTCGGGGCCGAAGTCGAACTCACCGGACAGGAACTGGGCGAAGGCCGCCGCGGGGTCGGTGGAGATCGTGATGTCCACCCCGTCCACGTAGGGCAGGTTGGGGAGGAAGTAGCTCGGATTGCGGTCGAAGGTGATCCGCACGCTCGGCTCGTAGCTGCGGAGCATCCACGGGCCGGTGCCCACCACGCTCTCCGGCTTCTTGAGATCGCCGAACTGATCCACGCACTCCTTGGCCACGACCCACGTCGACGTCGAGGCGAGCCGGTCGAGGAACCACGCGTTGGGCTCCCGCAGCGTGAACTTCACGGTGTACTTGTCGGGGGCCTCGACCTTGTCCACCATCTCGAGGATGCTCTTGTTCGGGTTGCCCTTGATGGTGAGGAAGCGGTCATAGGAATAGCGCACGTCCTCCGCGGTCAGCTCGCGGCCGTTCAGCGGCGCCTTGTTGTGCCAGCGCACGCCTCGGCGCAGCTTGAAGACGTAGACGGTATCGCCCTGCCGCTCCCACGACTCGGCCAGGTCGCCCTCCACCGGCTGGGTGCCCGGCCCCACCGCCGACCCGGCCTTGACCTTGACGAGCCGGCTGTAGGCGAACGACAGCGGGATCATGGTGGAGAACGCCAGTGTCAGGTGCGGATCGAAGTGCACGGGAGGCACGTGCGAGCGCAGCCGGAACCGGCCGCCCCGCTTCGGGCTCTGGGCGTCCGCGGGCCCCGCGGTCACCAGACCCGCGGTCGCCCCGAGGGCGAGGCCTGCGCCTCCCAGCTTGAGGAGCTCGCGGCGGGTCAACGAAGGCAGCTGATGCATGGATTCCTCCTGGTGATGAGCTTCTAGCGATCGAGCCAGGCGGCCATCAGCCGGCCGCCGTAATCGTATCCGAGATTCGGGCCGTAGTTGACGAGCGCTCCGTCCCAGACCGCCACGTACACGCCGGACCAGAGCTGCACGTAGTATTGCTGCTTGGCGATGTGACGCTGCGCTTCGAAGATGATCTCCCGCCGCTTGGCCGGGTCGAGCGTGCGGCGCTGCCGTACCAGCAGGTCGGCGAGGACCGCGTCGTTGATGTACCCGTGGTTCTTCAGCTCGCCGGGATAGTACTGGCCGAAGAGGAAGTTGTCCGGCTCGAGGAACGGGGTCTGGGGGCCGAGGGCCATCGATTCGTACTTGCCGTAGAACGTACTGGAGATGTACGCCCCGTACTCCTTGGTGTTCAGCTTGGCCTCGATGCCCACGTCCTTGAGGTTCTTGAGCACGAGCTGACAGGTGTCGATCAGCACCTGGGAGCCGTACGTGGTGAAGTCGATGGTGACCGGAAAGCCCTTGGGGTGGCCGGCCTCGGCCAGGAGCTTCCGCGCGGCGGCGGGATCGTACTTGAAATACTGGGCGCCCTCTCCCAGCTGCTCGGCCGGGATGGACCACTCCTTGAGCGCGGCCGGCACCGCCGGATTCAGCACGCCGACCCCTTCGGCGACCGCGTCGATGATGCCCTTGCGATCGATGGCCAGCGACAGCGCCCGCCGCACGCGCACGTCGTTGAACGGCGGCTTGTCGTTTCGGAAGTAGAGGTGGGTCATGACGTTGGAGGGAAACTCCGCGGTCTTGAGCTTGGGCCGGCGCTGCTTGAGCGGGTCGGTCATCTGCACCCAGTCGACCCGGTTGATGGTGCCCGGGAACTCCCAGCCGAGGTCGTACTTGCCCGAGATGAAGGCGGCCATGCGCGAGGCGTTGTCCTCGTCGACGAAGGCTTCCACCCGCTCCATGTACGGCAGACCGGTGACGAAGTAGCTCGGATTCCGCACGAGGGTGTACCCCACGTTGGGCCGGTAGCTGTCGAGCATCCACGGGCCGGTGCCCACGGTGGCTTCGGGCTTCTTCAGGTCCCCGAACTTCTCCACGCACTCCTTCGCCACGATGCAGACCGCGTTCGGGTTGGCCAGGACGTCGAGGAACCAGGCGTACGGCTCCTTCAGCGTGAATTTGACGGTGTACCGATCGGGGGCCTCGACGCGCTCGAGGGCCGCCAGCATGTAGGCGTTGGCGTTGCCCTTGACGGTGCGGAACCGCTCGATCGTGTAGACGACGTCCTCGGCGGTCAGCTCCCGGCCGCCCACCGGCGGCTTGTTGTGCCAGCGCACGCCCTTGCGGAGCTTGAACACGTAGGTGTTCTCGCTGGGCTGGCTCCAGGACTCGGCCAGGTCGCCCTCGATCGGGAAGGTGCCGGGCACCACCGCGGGGCCGGCCTTGTGCTTCACGAGACGGCTATGGGTGAAGGAGTACGCGATGTGGGTCTTGTACGAAACGGTCAGGTGGGGATCGAAGTGCGGCGGATCCCAGAGACGCACGCTCAGGGTGCCCCCGCGCTTGGGGGTCTGACCCCACGCCGGCCACGGCGTGGTCGTGGCGGCGAGGGCGGCGGCGCCCCCCACCTGGAGCAGCGCGCGGCGGCTCAGCGACAAGCGGGTGACGTCCGGCGTCATCTGTTGTCCTCCCAGTCGTGTTGATATGAGATGCGGGCAGCAGAGGGCCAGAATTTGCGCCAATCTGGGGGCAAACCCCCAGAAAGTCAAGCAAGATTTCTGTCAGGCCTTCAGGTGCTTGTCGAAGAAGGCCAGACAGCGCTTCCAGGCGTCCTCCGCGGCCTCCTTCTTGTAGACCTGCGGGCGGTCGTCCGAGAAGAAGCCGTGGGGTGCGCCCGGGTAGAGGACGAACTCGACGTCGGGATTGGTCTTCTTCAGCTCGGCCTCGAAGCGCTTCACGTCCTCGCTCGGGATCCCGGTGTCCGCCTCGCCGTACAGGCCGAGCACCGGCGCCTTGATCTTCGACGCCAGACTGAACGCGTCCACGCCGGGGGCGTCGGAGTACGTGCGCTTGACGTGGCCGTACCACGGCACCGCAGCGGTCACGCCGGGGTACTCGGCCGCGGTGTGCAGGGTCAGCGCTCCGCCGCCGCAGAAGCCGGTGACGCCCAGGCGATCGGCCCGCGCCCACGACTGCTGCTTGGCGTAGTCGGCCGCCGCGCGGATGTCGCCCAGGTACTGGGCGCGCGTCACCTTGGAGGAGATCTGGCCCATCTCCTGGAAGTTCTTGCCCTGCATCCCGCCCTCGCGCGAGTACAGCTCGGGGGCGATCGCGTAGTACCCGGCCTGGGCGAACCGGCGCACCACGTCCTTGTTCTGCTCGGAGTTGCCGGTGAAGCCGGAGATGACCACCACGATCGGGTAGCGGCCCGGCGCCTCGGGGCGGGCGTCGTAGGCCGCGATCATGGTCCCACCCGATGGGATCTGGATGTCGCGCGCGGTGATGCCCTTGCTGTCGGTGGTGATCGCCTGGGCGAGCACGATGCCCGGCGTGAGGACGCCTCCGACGGTGGTGAAGGCGCCGAACCTGAGCACTTCCCTGCGGCTGAGCGGATTGGCCATGGCGTGTCCTCCTTGGCAGGAACTAACTGGCCGCAGCGGCTTGGGGTTCCTGTCTCGGTCGGTCTGGTCGTCCCCGGACGTCAGGCATCGCTCCGGGAGCGGGAGGACTTGCCGGATCGCTTCGGCGCCGGGCGGAGCCGCGGCGGCACCGGGGCCTTCCACCAGCCGAGCTCGCGGCCCGGCCCGCGGCCGGGCGCGGCCACCATGAGCACCTTGGCGTCCACCCGGCCGACGTTCTTGCCCATGTGGGGGATCTCGGCGTTGAAGTACAGGCAGTCGCCGGCCTTGAGCGGGATCTGCTCGTCGCCGAGCTGGAACAGGATCTCGCCCTGGAGCACGAACGTCAGCTCCTCGCCCTCGTGCGCGGTGAGCACGTCGGCCCGGTTCTTCACCGGGAAGGTGAGCACGAACGCATCCATGCGCTGGCCCGGCCAGGCGACCGCCATCGGCTGATAGGTGTAGCCGGTGGCGGGCACCGCCTGCGGCCTGCGCCGCTGGCTCGCCCGCACCAGCGTGTAGTGCTGGGTCGCGGTGGTCCCGGCGGCGTCCTGGAAGAGCTGGCCCAGGTCGATGCCCACCGTGCGGGTGATGAGGATGAGGTTGGCGATCGAGGTGGAGACGCGGCCGCGCTCGAGCCGCGAGAGGAAGGGCTCGGAGAGGCCGGTCTTCTCGCTCAGCGCGCGCAGGGTGAATCGCCGGGTCCGACGCGCCTCGCGCAGCCGCGCCGCCACCGCCTGCACGAGCTGCCGGGTCTCCGCGCTTTCGTCCAAGGCAATGTCCGCTTGCCGCAGAAGAAACCACTCGGGTATGCTCCCTGTCAAGCGCCGAGAGGCGCACACGCTGGATCCACGAGGAGGTTTTGCATGCGCGCATCCCGTCTCCTGGCTCTCTCCGCGGCCGTCCTGCTGCTCGCGCTGGGGGCGGGGCCGGTCTCGGCCCAGGCGCCGATCAAGGTCGGCGACATCAACTCCTACAGCGGCATCGGCGCGCCGTTCACCGGTCCCTACCGGGCCGGCGTCGAGATGGCGGTCGAGGAGATCAATGCCAAGGGCGGCGTGCTCGGGCGCAAGCTCGAGGTGGTCTTCCGCGACGACAAGGGTCAGCCCGCCGAGGCGGTGAAGCACGCGCAGGAGCTGGTCGAGTCCGACAAGGTGGTGATGATCACCGGGAGCTTTCTCTCCAACGTGGGGCTCGCGGTCTCGGACTGGGCCAAGCAGAACAAGACGATGTTCCTCGCCGCGGAGGCCCTGACCGAGGCCCTCACCTGGTCCAAGGGGCACGACCACGCGGTGCGCCTGCGCCCCAACACCTACGAGCAGGGCCGCATGCTGGCCGACAAGGCCGGCAAGATGAAGTACGTCAAGTGGGCCACGATCGGGCCCAACTACGAGTACGGCAAGCGCGCCTGGGAGACCTTTCGCGATCGGTTGAAGGAGCTGAAGCCCGACGCGCAGGTCGTGGGCGAGCACTGGCCGACCCTCGGCAAGATCGAGCCGGGCCCGCTGGTGACCGCGATCCTGAACCAGAACCCGGACGCGCTCTACGTCTCGCTCTTCGGCAGCGACTGGCTCGCCTTCGTGCGCGAGGCGCAGAAGCGCGGCCTGTTCCAGAAGATGTTCGTGGTCGGCATCCTGCTGGGCGAGCCCGAGTACATCGATCCGCTCAAGCTCGAGGCGCCCGAGGGCATGCTGGTCACCGGCTATCCCTGGTACGACGTGAAGATCCCCGGCCACGCCGAGTGGGTCGCGCGCTACACCAAGCGGGGCGACAAGACGCCGGCGCTCGGCTCGCTGATCGGCTACGTCACCTATCTCTCGGTGGCCGAGGTGCTCAAGAAGGCGGGGGGCACCGAGACCCCGAAGCTGGTCGCCGCATTCAAGGGGCTCAAGGTCGACACCCCGATGGGCCCGATCACGTTCCGGGCCTCCGACGGACAGTCCACCATGGGCGCGTGGGTGGGGACCACCAAGGTCGACCCGCAGCGCGGGGTCGGCATCATGGTCAACCACGAGCTGATCCCCGGCGAGAAGGTGCTGCCGTCCGACGAGGAAGTGAAGAAGCTCCGCCCGGCCAACTGAGCCCGATCCCGCCCCCGATGATCGCCCGGTCCCTCTCCCCCGCCTCGGGGGAGAGGGCAGGGTGAGGGGGCGCCCGCCATGTCCCTCCTCTTCGTCCAGCTCCTGAGCGGGCTCGCGAACGCGATGTTCCTCTTCCTGATCGCGTCGGGGCTCTCCCTGATCTTCGGGGTCACCCGCATCGTCAATTTCGCCCACGGCTCCTTCTACATGCTGGCCGCCTACCTGACCTACTCGCTCGCCGCGATGCTTCCCGGCGGCGCCGCCGCCTTCTATCTCGCCGTGCTCCTCGCCGCGCTGGCGGTGGCAGCCTTCGGCGGGCTGGTCGAGGTGCTGCTGCTCCGCCGGGTGTATCGGGCCCCCGAGCTGTACCAGCTGCTGCTGACCTTCGCGCTGGTGCTGGTGGTTGCCGATGCGGTCCGCTACATCTGGGGCGCCGACAACAAGACGGGCCCCGCGGCCCCGGGGCTCGCCGGCTCGGTGGCGGTCGCGGGCCAGCTCTTCCCCTCGTACGATCTGGCGATCATCGCGTTCGGCCCGCTGGTGGCGCTCGGGCTCTGGCTGCTCTTCCACCGCACGCGCTGGGGCATCCTGATCCGCGCGGCCACCCAGGACCGGGAGATGGTGGCCGCGCTCGGCGTGGACCAGTCGCGGCTGTTCACCTCGGTGTTCGTGCTCGGCTCCTTCCTGGCCGGCCTCGGTGGCGCCCTGCAGGTGCCGCGGCTGGCGCTCACCACCGTGATGGACACGTCGATCATCGTGGAGGCGTTCGTGGTCGTCGTCATCGGCGGCATGGGCTCGGTGTGGGGGGCGCTGCTCGCCTCGCTGCTCATCGGCGTGCTCAACGCCTACGGGGTCCTGCTGCTGCCGAAGAGCGCCATCGTGCTGATCTTCGTGGTGATGGCGGTGGTGCTGATCGTGCGCCCGTGGGGCCTGCTCGGGCGGCCCGAGATCCAGCTGCGGCCGCCGGGCGGGGGTGCGGTCCCCGGGGTCGCGCCGCGCCGGGTTCATCCCGCGTGGCTGCTCGGCGCTCTCGTCGTGCTCGCGCTCCTCCCGCTCGCGCTGCCCACCTTCTGGGTGTCGATCGTGGTCGAGATCTTCGCCTTCGCCCTCTTCGCGGCCAGCCTCTACCTGCTGATGGCGGTGGGCGGCATGGTCTCCTTCGGCCACGCGGCCTACTTCGGCCTGGGCGCCTACGGCGCCGCCCTGCTGCTCGAGCTCGCGGGCCTGCCGATGCCGGTCGCGTTCGTGGCCGCCCCGCTGGTCGCGGCGGCGGGCGCGGTGGTCTTCGGCTACTTCTGCGTGCGCCTCACCAGCATCTACTTCGCGATGCTCACGCTGGCCTTCGCCCAGATCGTCTACGCGATCGTGCACCAGTGGGACGAGGTCACCGGCGGCGACAACGGCGTCCTGGGCGTGTGGCCTTCCGCGTGGCTGGCCTCGCCGGCGCGCTACTACTACTGGGCGCTCGTCGCCGCGGTGGCCGGGATCGTCCTGCTGCGTCTGATCGCGGCGTCGCCCTTCGGGCTCACCCTGCGCGCCGCGCGCGATCACGCAGGGCGGGCCGAGGCGCTCGGGGTGAACATCCGGGCGCTGCAGTGGATCGCGTTCGTGGTGGCCGGCTTCGTGGCCGGCCTGGGCGGCGCGATCTTCGCCTTCCTCAAGGGCAGCGTGTTCCCGGTCTACACCGAGTCGCCCATGTCGGTGCAGCCGCTGGTGATGGTGCTGCTGGGCGGCGTGGGCTCGCCGTCGGGTCCGCTGATCGGAGCCACCGTGTACAAGCTGCTCGATACCATCATCACCCGCTACACCGACTACTGGCAGATCGTGCTCGGCGCGATCCTGATCATGCTGGTGCTGGTCTTCCCGCGGGGCATCGCGGGGGTGCTCGACGGGCGTCGGCCGTGAGTGCGACGCCGTCGCCCGCCGTTCCGCCGGTGCTCGAGACGCGAGGGCTCTCCAAGTCGTTCGGCGGAGTGCAGGCGGTGGCCGGCGTCGACCTCGTAATGCCGAAGGGCGAGATCCGGGCCCTCATCGGCCCGAACGGCGCGGGCAAGACCACCTTCTTCAACATGCTCACCGGGCAGCTGCGCGCCGACGCGGGGGAGGTGCGCTTCAAGGGCGAGCGCCTGAGCGGGTTGCCGCCCTACGCGGTGTGGCGCCGCGGAGTGAGCCGGACCTTCCAGATCACCGCCACGTTCGCCACCCTCACCGCGCTCGACAACGTGCGGGTGGCGCGCCTCTCTCATCGGGGCAAGACCTACTCGCTGCTGGAGCCCGCCTCGCGCCTGCAGAGCGACGAGGCGCGCGCGCTCCTCGAGCAGGTCGGCATGGGGGAGCAGGCCGATCGCCTCGCCGCGGTCCTCGCCTACGGCGACCTGAAGAAGCTCGAGCTGGCGGTGGCACTCGCCAACGACCCCGAGGTGCTGCTCCTCGACGAGCCGACCGCCGGAATGGCGCCCGCCGAGCGCGGCGCCCTCATGGCGCTCACCCGCGGCATCGCCCGCGAGCGCCAGCTCACCGTGCTGTTCACCGAGCACGACATGGACGTGGTCTTCTCCATCGCGGACCGGATCATGGTGCTGCACCAGGGCCGGGTCATCGCCGACGGCGCTCCCGCCCACGTCCGCGCCGATCCCGAGGTCCAGCGGGTCTACCTGGGCGAGGACGAATGAGCACCCTCTCGCTCGACCGCGTCGAGGCCGGCTACGGGCTCTCGCGCGTGCTCCACGGGGTGAGCCTGACCGCCCGGGCCGGGGAGGTGGTCTCGCTGCTCGGGCGCAACGGCGCGGGCAAATCCACCACGCTCAAGTCAATCGTGGGGCTGGTGGAGATCACGGGTGGGTCGGTGCGGTTCGACGGGCGGGAGATCACCCGCCGCCCGACCCACGAGATCAGCCGGCTCGGCGTCGGCTACGTGCCGGAGGACCGGCGCATCTTCGGCGATCTCACCGTCGAGGAGAACCTGGTGGTCGGCCAGAAGGGCGACGGCGTGTGGAGCGCGCGGCAGGTCTACCAGTTCTTCCCGAAGCTGCACGAGCTGGCGGGCCGGCGCGCGGGCAGCCTCTCCGGCGGAGAGCAGCAGATGCTGACGGTGGCCCGCACGCTCATGGGCAACCCGCGGGTGCTGCTGCTCGACGAGCCGTCGGAAGGGCTGGCCCCGGTGATCGTGCGGGCGCTGGGGGACCAGATCGCCGCGCTCAAGCGAGAGGGCTTGACGATCCTGCTCTCCGAGCAGAATCTCAAGTTCGCGGCGCGCCTGGCCGACCGCGCCTACATCATCGAGAAGGGCGAGATCTGCTTCGACGGGCCGATGACGACGCTGATGGCGGACGAGTCGCTGCGGCGCAAGTACCTGACGGTGTGAGGAGGGGCGCGTGAAGACCTTGATCAGGAACATCGGGCAGATCGTGTCGGGGGACATCGCGGCGCCCCTGCTCGACGGCGACACGATCGCGATCGAGCACGACAAGATCGTGGCGGTGGGCCGCGGCCTCGACGGCGACGCCGACACCGTCATCGACGCGCGCGGCACCACGGTGGTGCCCGGCCTCATCGACTCCCACTGCCACCCCGTGTTCGGCGACTTCACGCCGCGGCAGCGGACGATCGACTTCATCGAATCGGGCCTCCACGGGGGGATCACGACCATGATCTCGGCGGGCGAGGTGCACCTGCCCGGACGGCCGAAGGACATCGTGGGGCTCAAGGCGCTCGCGATCGTGGCCGCGAAGGCCTACGCCAACCAGCGGCCGGCCGGGGTGAAGGTGCACGCGGGTGCGCCGATCCTCGAGATGGGCATGGTCGAGGACGACTTCGCGGAGATGGCGAAGGCGGGGGTGAAGCTGGTGGGGGAGATCGGCCTCGGCTCGGTCCGGACCGGCAAGGACGCCGCCCCGATGGTGAAGTGGGCGAAGAAGCACGGCATGACCGTGACCATCCACACCGGGGGCCCGTCCATCGCGGGCTCCAACGCGATCAGCGCGGACGTGGTGCTGGAGGCCGATCCGGACGTGGTGGGTCACATCAACGGCGGCACGACCTCGATGAGCGAGCGGGAGATCGACGGGCTGGTCGCCACGCGGATGGCGCTCGAGATCGTCCACTGCGGCAACGGCAAGAGCGCGCTGCACACCCTGCGCCGCGCCCGGGAGGCGAAGGCCACCGACCGGGTCATCATCGGTCTCGACGCCCCGTCCGGCACCGGGGTCGTCCCGCTGGGCATCCTGCGAGTGCTCGCTCACCTGGCCTCGCTGGGCGCGGTGGCCCCCGAGGAGGCGGTCTGCATGGCGACCGGGAACACCGCGCGTGTCTACAAGCTGCCGGTGGGAGTGATCGCGCCCGGACGCGAGGCCGACCTCTGCATCGTGGACGCGCCGATCGGCTCGCAGGGACGCACCGCGCTCGAAGCGCTCACCGTCGGCGATCTCTTCGGCGTCTCCATGATCGTCATCGACGGCCGGATCCGGATCGGGCGGAGCCGAAACACTCCGCCCGCCATGCGTGCGGCAGAGGTCGTGAAGGGCCACGGCCCCGCCGCGGGAGGACACTGATGAAGATTCGCAAGCTGCTGACGGTCGTGGAAGAGATCCAGGAAGACGGCGGGCGCCGTCTGGAGCGGCCGCTCCGGAAGGTCGCGGCGGTGGCGGTGATCGAGAACCCGTTCGCGGGCCGCTACGTGGAGGACCTGCAGGAGCTGGTGAAGACGGGCGAGGAGCTGGGCGATCTGCTCGGCCGACGCGCGGTGGCCGCGCTGGGGGCGCCGGTGCACTCCTACGGCAAGGCGGCCATCGTGGGCGCGGACGGCGAGTACGAGCACGCCGCCGCGATCCTCCATCCCACGCTGGGCACGCCGTTCCGCGCCGCGGTGGACGGGGGCAAGGCCATCATTCCGTCCGCCAAGAAGCTGGGCGGCCCCGGCACCACCATCGACGTGCCGCTCCACTACAAGGACGCCGCCTTCGTGCGCACCCACTTCGACGCGATGGAGGTGCGGCTCAACGACGCCCCCCGCGCCGGCGAGATCCTGGTCGCCCTCGTGGTCACCGACGGCGGCCGGCCCCACGCGCGAGTCGGCGGCCTCACCGTCGCGGAAGCGAAGAAAGAGGATGGCCTCCGATGAGCCCCGAAGGGGCGAAGAGGCCCAACCGCATCGCGAAGAAGATCGCCGCAGCGCGACCTGAAAAGAGAAGTCACGGAAGCAACGCGGCAGCGCGCTCCAAGATGAGCGCCAAAGGCGCGAAGAGGCCCAACCGCACCGCGAAGAAGATCGCCGCAGCGCGACTTGAAAAGAGAAGTCACGGAAGCAACGCGACAGCGCGCGCCAAGAAGAGCAGTGGGAAAGACCGCGCGCGCGTCCGCGCCGACCGCTCCATCCACGACATCTCCCCGCTGCCCAAGACCGGCGACCTGAAATTCGGCCTGCGCCTCCCGAGCTTCGCCCTCGGTGCGAAGACGGCCACCCTCGCCGAGATGGGCGCCTACCTGCGCCGCGCCGAGGATTTGGGCTTCGACTGCGCGGTCAGCATCGATCACCTGCTCCTCACCCCGCCGGCCTACTCGTGCACCTGGCTCGAGCCGCTCGCCCTGCTCTCGGCGCTGGCCGGTGTGACCCGCACGATCAAGCTGGGGACCATGGTGCTGGTACTGCCGCTGCGCAACCCGGCGTACTTCGCCAAGGAGTGGGCCACCCTCGATCTGCTCTCGGGCGGCCGCAGCCTGCTCGGGGTGGGCGTCGGCTGGCACGAGCAGGAGTTCGCGCTGATGGGCGTGCCGCACAAGGAGCGCGGCCGCCGCATGGACGAGATGCTTGAGGCGGTCACCGCGCTGTGGGCCGGCGACAACGTGAGCTACGAGGGCCAGTACTACCGATTCCGCAACCTCACCATCGACCCCAAGCCGGTGCAGACCCCGCATCCGCCGATCTGGATCGGCGGGGGCAGTCAGCCGTTCGAGAAGGTGTACGGCCAGACCGTCACCAACATCGACCCGGTGCTGCGCCGGATCGCGAAGTACGCGAAGACCTGGGTGCCGCACTCCTCCGCGACCGCGGACATGGTGAGGGGCGACTGGGAGAAGATCCAGCGCTTCATGGCCGACAACGGCCGCAAGCCCGGCGACATGAGCAAGGTCTACTCGAACTTCGTCTGGGTGCTGAAGAAGGGCGAGAAGCCGGAGACCGCGATCCCGCACTTTCAGACGTACTCGGGCATGGACCTACCCTACTGGAAGGAGTTCTATCTCCTGGGCGAGGCCGAGGAGCTGGCCGAGAAGATCTCGGCCAAGGTCGCCAACCTGGGTGGCTGCGAGTACATCGTGCTCAATCCGCTGAACTGGGGAATGGAGCAGCTCGAGCTGCTGGCCGGCGAGGTGCTGCCCCGCGTGGCGAGGCCCTGAGCT
>Ga0209998_10000102_pt1 | contig 33838 bp, 39 predicted proteins | sample EndophyteCoNSPM_FD_187576 | JGI IMG/M metagenome (GOLD analysis project Ga0209998, IMG submission 187576) | Arabidopsis thaliana rhizosphere microbial communities from the Joint Genome Institute, USA, that affect carbon cycling - Endophyte Co-N... | ecosystem: Host-associated > Plants > Roots >... | reverse complement strand
TCGGGAGGCGGATCTCCTGTCCGTTCTGCGTGTTGGGGCGAACGCGGAGCTTGACGGTGCCGGTGGGGACCTGGACAGGGACTTCCGCGCCGAGGAGAGCCTCGGCGAGGGTCAGCGGCAGCTCGGTGACGAGATCGGCGCCGCGTCGCTCGAAGCGTGGGTCGGGCTTGACCCGGACGGTGATGACCACGTCACCGGCCGGGCCGCCGCCGGGGTCCTTGAGCGCGCCACGGAGCCGAATCCTGGCGCCGTCGTTCACGCCGGGGGGAATGCGAGCCTCGAGCCGGCGCCCGTCGACGCTCACCATCCGCTCCGCGCCGCGGATGACCTCGGCCAGCGTCACCTCGGCGGTGGCGTGTGCCTCCGGGGCCCGGATGGCCGCCCGAGGGGCTCCGCCGAGGTTGCCGAAGTCGAAGGCCTGGTCGAACCCCTGCGTGGATGCGGCACCACGAGGAGAGCCCCCTCCCCCGAAGAAGGCGCGGAAGAAGTCGCTGAAGCCGCCAAGGTCCTCGGCGTTGACGCGGCGGGTCTCCCAGCGGACGCCGCCGGGCGCCCCGCCGAAGCCGGCCCAGTCGGTGGCGCCGCCCGGGAAGCCTGCGTTGTCGTACGCCTGCCAGTTCGCCCCCAGCTCGTCGTACTGCCGGCGCTTGTCAGGGTCGGCGAGGACGGCGTTCGCCTCGTTCGCCTCCTTGAAGCGACGCTCGGCATCGGCGTTGCCGGGGTTCTTGTCCGGATGGAGCTCGCGTGCCAGGCGGCGATAGGCCTTCTTGATCTCGGCCTGGGTCGCCGTCTTTGGCACGCCAAGGACCGCGTAGTAGTCCTTGTACTCCATCGGTTTCTACGCGGATCGCCGGCTTAGACGCCCCCCACCGGGGGCTGCTCGACGGGGATCTCGGGGGTGCCGGGGACCGGCAGCTTGGGATCCGGCGCCTTGCGTCGCGATGTGCGAGCCTTGCGCGGGGCGACCCGCTGCTGCCGAGCTGCCCGCTCCGCCTTGATCCGGGCCGCCGGTCGTGGCGCGTCGATCAGCGCCTCGGCCAGGACCTCGTCCATCGTCTCGACCGGGACCAGCCGAAGCTGGCTGCGGACCTCATCCGGCACGTCGATCAGGTCCTTCTCGTTCCGCTTCGGGATGAGGACCGTCTTGACGCCGGCCAGGTGGGCCGCCAGCAGCTTGCTCTTCAGCCCGCCGATGGGCAGGACCCGACCACGCAGCGTGACCTCGCCGGTCATCGCCAGGTCGCGGCGCACCGGCCGTCCGGTGAGCAGCGAGGCCATGGCGGTGGCCATCGTGACCCCGGCCGACGGGCCGTCCTTGGGGGTCGCCCCGGCCGGCACGTGGATGTGGAGGGTCTGCTTCTCGAAGACGGAGGGGTCGATCCCCAGCTCCTTCGTGCGTGCCCGGATGTACGACATCCCGGCCCGCGCCGACTCCTTCATCACGTCGCCGAGCTGTCCGGTCAGGATGAACTCGTCCTTCCCGTCCATCTTGGTGGCCTCGACCTGGACGATGTCGCCGCCAGCGTCGCTCACCACCAGCCCGGTGGCCATCCCGATCTGGTCCTCCGCGTCCAGCTCGCCGTAGTCGAAGCGGGCCGGGCCCAGGTAGGTCTCCAGGTCCTCGGGCTTGACGACGACCTTGACCGATGCATCGGCCGCCACACGTCGCGCGACCTTGCGCGCGATGTTGGCGAGCTCGCGCTCCATGTTCCGGACCCCGGCCTCGTGGGTGAAGGCCTGGATCAGGCGCACCATCGCCTCCTCGCTGACCTCGAGGTGCTCGGCGGTGAGGCCGTGGTTCTCGAGCTGCTTGGGCATGAGGAAGCGCTGCGCGATGCGAAGCCGCTCGAGCTGCGTGTAACCAGGCAGCTGGATGATCTCCATCCGGTCGCGCAGGGCCGGCGGAATGGTGTCGACCATGTTGGCGGTGGCGATGAAGAGCACCCGCGACAGGTCGAACGGCACCTCCAGGTAGTTGTCCTGGAAGCTGTTGTTCTGCTCGGGGTCGAGGACCTCCAGCAGCGCCGATGACGGGTCGCCACGGAAGTCCATGCCGACCTTGTCGATCTCGTCGAGCATGAACACCGGGTTCGCCGAGCCGGCCGTCTTGATGCTCTGGATGACGCGTCCCGGCAGCGCGCCGATGTAGGTGCGCCGGTGGCCACGGATCTCCGCCTCGTCGTGGATGCCGCCGAGGCTCATCCGCACGAACTTGCGGCCCATGGCCCGGGCGATGCTCTTGCCCAGGCTCGTCTTGCCGACGCCGGGAGGCCCGACGAACAGCAGGATGGGGCTGCGGATCTTCTCGGCGAGCTTGCGCACCGCCATGTACTCGAGGATCCGCTCCTTGGGCTTCTCGAGCCCGTAATGGTCCTCGTTCAGGACCTTCTCCGACTCGTCGAGGTCGAGGTTGTCATCGGTCTGGACACCCCATGGCAGGCTCACCAGCCAGTCCACGTAGGTGCGGATGACGCCCTGCTCGGGTGAGGCGCTGGGGATCCGGTTGAGCCGGTCCACCTCCTTGAGCGCCTTCTCCTTGACGTCGTCGGGCATTGCCGACTCTTCGACCTTCGTCTTCAGCTCGCCCGCCTCGGCGACCGCCGGGTCGTCCTCGCCGAGCTCCTTCTGGATCGCCTTGAGCTGCTCGCGCAGGATGTACTCGCGCTGGGTCTTGTCCATCTCGGACTTGACCTCGCTCTGGATCCGGCCCTTCAGCTCGAGGACCTCGATCTGCTTGGCCAGGAACTGGCCGACCATCCGCAGCCGCTCGGCCACGTCGATCGTCTCGAGCAGCTGCTGGCGCGCCTCGGTGGTCATGTCGGGGGAGTAGGCGACCATGTCGGCCAGCAGCCCGCCGTCGCTGATGTTGCGCGCCGCGACCGCGACCTCCGGCGGCACCGATGCCCCCGAGCTCACGTACTGCTCGATCTGCCCCTGGACCGATGCCATCAGAGCCTCGATCTCCAGGCTCTTGTCCTGGTCGTCCTCGATCAGCTCGATCCGGGCCTCGAGGTGCGGATCGGTCTGCACCAGGTCGAGGAGGCGAATCCGCTTCTGGCCCTGGACGATGGCCCGGATGGTCCCGTCCTGGAGACGGATCACCTGGGCGATCTTGGCCAGGGTGCCGATGGAGTACAGCTCGTCGACCGAGCTGACCTCCTCGGTCTCGTTGCTGCGCTGCGTGATGAGCGCGACGGGCTGCGAGGTGCGGACCGCGCGGTCGAGCGCCTTGACGCTGCGGTCGCGGCCGACCTGCAGCGGAACGATCATCTCCGGGAAGATCACCGTGTCGCGAAGCGCGACCAGCGGGAGCACCTGGATCTGGTCGACTTCGACCTCTACCTCGGGCTCGACGTTCTTGTCATCCATGGTTCAGCTTGCTGTCCCTTCAGTCGAGGCGCTCACCGGTTCCGGCGCGTCCTCCTCGACGTATCGCTCGACATCGTCTCCATCGAACAGGTCGTACACGCGGATCTTGCCCAGCGCTTCGAGCTGAAGGATGACCTTGACGCCCGCCAGGTTGACCCCCTGGCGTCGGGTGAGAAAACGGATGACACGCACCCGCCTGATATCGGCCTCCGAGTAGAGCCGGAGGTTGTTGCGCCGTTGGGGGCAGAGAAGCCCCTCCTCCTCGTAGATGCGAAGCGTGCGCGGATGCACCTCGGCCAGCTCGGCCGCGATGCTGATGAAATAGCGCGGACGCTGCGGATCGCGGAGGGAGCTCACGCGTCCCTCCGCCCGCTGGTCAGTCCGCGTGCGCTCGTCACGCGTTCGAGTTGCCATCGGTCGACGACTCGACCTGCTTCATCGCCGGCCTGACCTTGATCTGACGCGGCTTGACCTCCTCGGCCTTCGGAATCTTCAGCGTCAGTACGCCGTCCTCGAAGGTAGCCGTGGTCGCGTCGCCCTGCACTCGGACTGGGAGTTCGACCTGCCGGTGGAAGGTACCGTGACGGCGCTCGCGGTAGAGGTACTGGTCGCGCTCGACCTTCTCATCGGCCTTGAACTCGCCACGAATGGAGAGGGTCTGCCCGGTGATGGTGATATCCACATCCTCGGCCTTCAGGCCGGGGAGCGAGGCGGTGACGATGATCTCGTCGCCGGTCTGGTGGACATCCATGGCGGGGTTCAGCATCTCGCCGTCGAGCTGACGCCAGGTGAGCGGGCTCACGAAAGAATCCTCAAAGAGGCGGCCCATTGCGTCACGCAGGGTGACCAGCTCGCCGTAAGGGTTGTATCGGGTGATGTTCGCCATCTTCGAACCTCCTTCACATGGTGAGATTGGAACGCGGCGGTACCATAAACCCTACCAATATCGTTGTCAAGGATGGTACCGGCGGACGCGGAGGCCTAGCGGGAGCGCAAGGTCTCCCGCAGCCGGGCAAGGCGCCCGCGACCGCGGGCTGCCTCGGGTGCGCCGAGCGGACGTTCGCCGTAACGGACCAGCTGATAGGCGGCCGCCAGGCGTCCCAAGGCCGTGCCCGGCAGCCCTTCGCGGGCGGCCCGACCCGCATGCCCGGCAGGAGTCTCGGTCAGGCGGCGCGCCCAGCGGCCGTCCCGCTCCAGCGCCTCGAGGGCGCTCAGATAGGCTCCGGTTGGATCCGAGGCGTCGATGCGCGGGCGCTGCCGGCGCGCCGGTGCGCTTGGCGGGGCGGGCGCGGGTGGCGGTACGACGATGTCACGCTCCTCGAACGGGTCCACCGGTGAGAAGCGATATCGGCGCCTCTCCTGCCAGCGCAGGTAGATGATGATCGCCAGGACGGCCAGCTCGACGATCAACAGGATGAGCACGCCCGAGAAGACGATCACCGTCGGTGCGTCGCTGATCACGTCCCCCGGATCGACCGCCAGGAACTCAGGGAACTCGATGTTCGGCAGCTGAACCCCATGCGGCAGGAAGGAGGCAACCAGCTCCGTCAGGCTCGCGATGATCACGATCACCGGCGTCGAGATGAGCAGCAGGATCAGGAAGATGATCCGCAGCGGGCCGATCAACGCGACGAGGAATGCGCTGGCCGGCACTCCCAGGAACATGGCCGCCGGAATCCCGACGGCCGTCAGCGCCAGCGCCACGCCGAGCACCAGCAGCAGCCACGACCGATTCGTGCGCCAGTCACTGCCGGTCGCCTGTCGCACCGCCTCGAGACGCGCGAGCCCCACGGCTGTGAAGGCGGATCCGGTGAAGACGACGGTGCCCATGAAGGCGGCCGAGGTGAACGCGACCTCGGCGGCGCCGGAGGTGAGCTGGTGGCCGATCAGCCACGGGATGGCGAGGCCCGGGACGGCCCAGCGCAGCAGCTCGCCGGCCATCCGGTCGTCGTCGTCCGTGGACCGATGCGCGTCGCCGCGCCACACCGCGATGGCGCCGATCCACCCGGCGAGATGCGTTCCGAGCGCCTCGAGCGGTTGGCCGTTGACCAGCAGCGCGCGAACTTCCGGTGCAAGCAGCCATCCCACCGCTCCTCCGACGACCATCAGCAGGGGCAGCCCGATCGCCTCGGCGCCGGCGCGTTGCCAGCGGCTGCGACGCCCCCAGGCAAGGCCCATCCAGGCGAGCAGCGCCAGCTCGATCGGCCCAACTCGCGGGATCGAGCCCGAGAAGGCCTGCAGCGCGGCGTAGGTGACGGCCAGCCAGCCGCCCTCGGCCAGCACCTGGACTGCGGGGAGGAGGACCCTAACCGGCCAGGACGAGCGCATCGGCTGCCTCCCAGTCGGGGTCCAGGGTCGCGGTGGAGGCCGGCAGGCCGGCGTGCCGAACCGCCGCGGCATGCTCCGCTGCGTGGTCGCCGAAGGCGACGTGCTCCACCCGGTAGCCGTTGCGCGCCAGCCGCTGCATCGCCGGCAGGAACGAGCGCGGGTCGCGGGATGAGAGGGTCAGCACCACGCTGCCCGGCGGGACGCGGCGGGTCAGCCAGGTGAGGAGGCTGGCGTACGGGCGTGAGCTGATCGGCCCGATCCGCGCCAGCAGCTCCGAGACGCGCGGCAGCTGGCCGTACGAGGCTCGCGGCGGGAGGTAGGCAAGCTGCTGGATCGTGCCGGTGAAGCTGGCGGCGGCGACCCCGCACGACGCTCCCTCCGCGAGCAGCTGGCGGGCGAGCGAGGCGGCCGCCACGCACAGGCCCTCGAAGGTGGCGTCGTGGTAGGTCATCTCCCAGTGCGGACCCTCGATCGTCTGGACGTCGAGGGCGATCACCACCTCGCGCCCCCGCGCCGGCTCGAAGCGGCGGCTCACCGTCGTGCCGAGGCGGGCGCTGGCCCGCCAGTGCACCTGCCGCATCGAGTCGCCCGGCTGGAACGGACGCACGCCGCCGTAGAGGGCCGGGTCGGCGTGGAGCGAGCGGCGCGCCCGCCGCTCACCGAGGGGAGCGGCGTCGTACCCGTGGAGCCTGAGCGGGACCGTCCGCGGCCCCACGAGCAGCAGCTCGTCCTTGATCACCTCACCGCCACCGGCGTCACGACCGAGGATGTCCCGCACCCTCAGCCGCACCGGGCCGAACTCGTACAACCCTCGACGCGCCGCGTCGAGGTGGAAGTGGCGGACGACCCGCTCGAACCAGGTGAGGGCCCAGGCGTTGGCCAGCACCCGCCGGCCGAGGCGCTCGTCGTCGCGCTCCATGCTCGGGCGCTCGACCACGCCGATCCCCTCGGTCACCAGATCCTCCGCCGCGATCCACGGCAGCGGCAGCGGCTTGCGGTTCCAGATCGTGACGTCGAGCGGGACGGTGTCGCCGGCGATCGCCCGGGTGGTGCCCAGGCTCCGGTCGTACTCGACCCTGCCCATCCCGTATCGGCTCCAGACGCGCGTCAACGAGCCATAGCCGATGGTCGCCGCGGCGACGATGAAGAGCCCGGGTGCCTCCGCCACGCCACCGATCGCGACCATCACCGCCGCGAGCGCCAGCCAGCCACCCATCGGCTTGTTTGCCTAGCCGGAGTCGCCGGCGAGAGGAACCGGGACGGTCTCGAGCACGGCGTCGATCACGCCCTTCACGGTCGCGCCACGCAGCTCCCGGTCGATGTCGAGGAGGAGCCGATGCTCGAGCACCGGGTGCGCAACATCCCGGATGTCGTCCGGCAGGACGAAGCCGCGTCCGTCGAGGAGGGCCCAGGCCTGGGCGGCGCGGTACAGCGCGGTGCTGCTGCGTGGCGAGGCGCCGAGCCGCAGGTCGCCGTGCTCCCGCGTTGCCCGGACGAGCGCCACCAGGTAGCTCTCCACGTCTTCGCTCACCAGGATTGTGCGGGTCATGCCGCGCAGGCTCAGCAGGCCATCGGCGTCGATGACCTCCTTCACCCCGTCGAGTGGCTCGGCCGAGGCCTGGTAGCGCCGGGCAATCTGGCGCTCGCCCTCCTCGTTTGGGTAGCCCATCTCGATCCGCAGCAGGAAGCGGTCGAGCTGCGCCTCGGGGAGGGCGAAGGTCCCCTCCAGCTCGATCGGGTTCTGGGTGGCCAGCACCAGGAACGGGTCGGGGAGCGGTCGGCTCTGCCCCTCGGCGGACACCTGGCGCTCCTGCATCGCCTCGAGCAGGGAGGACTGGGTGCGCGGCGTGGCGCGGTTGATCTCGTCGACGAGGAGGACGTTGGCGAACACCGGCCCGGGCACGAAGCGGAATTCCCCCTTGTCCAGGATGCTGCTCCCGGTCACGTCGGTGGGAAGCAGGTCCGGCGTGCCCTGGACCCGCGCGAAGGTGAGCCCCAGGGCCTTGCTGAAGGCGCGTGCCAGGAGCGTCTTGCCAACCCCCGGGACATCCTCCACCAGGGCGTGGCCCTCGGCCAGCAGGGCGGTTGCCATCTGGCGCAGGGGATGCGAAGCGCCGACGACCGCCGCCGCGACGCTCGAGCCCAGATCCTCGAGGAACTGCGCCCCGCTCACGGTCGGGGCCGGTTCGGTCATTCCCCGATCAGCAGGCTGCGGAGCTCCGCCTCATGCTCGGCCGACGTGACCGCCAGCAGCTTGTCGCCGGTACGCAGGGTGGTGTCGGCACGGACGACGATGGCGTGCTGGTCTCGGACCACGACCGCGATCGAGCTGCCCTCGGGAAGCTCCAGATCGCGCAGCACCTTGCCGATCACCGGTGAGCTGGCGTCGAGCTGTGCCTCCACGATCTGGACCTCGCCACCCTCGAGCTCGGCGAGGTGGAGGAGGTCGTGGATCGGGATCTCGTGCTCGATCAGGGCCAGGATGCTGCGGGTGGGGCTGACCGTGTCGTCGATTGCCAGGCGGCGGAAGAGGGCCTCGTTGCTCGGGTTATTCACCCGGGCAATGGCGCGCGGCACGTTGAACTTCATCTTCGCCACCTGGCACGCGACAAGGTTGTCCTCGTCGTCCCCGGTCACCGCCGCGATCACGTCGGCCCGGGCCATCCCCGCCTCGGCCTGGTATCGCCCCTCGCAGCCGTCGTTCGGGATCACGATGCTGCCCAGCTCGTCGGCGATCGTTCGGGCGCGCGCCGGGTCCTTCTCGATCATGACCACCTCGTGCCCGGCGGCCAGCAGCTCCTTGGTCAGGTAGTAGCCGACGTTTCCGCCGCCGATGACGACCACGTACATGTCAGCTACCCTCGCCTTCAGCGGAGGGTTCATCGGTCACGGCTTCGTCCATTGCCTTCTGGGCGTTGGCCGCGGCTCGGGAACCGGCCGGCGGGATTCCCTGGCGAGGCTCGGCAGTCGGTGGCTCCACCGCTCCCTTGGTCGCTTCCGCCCCCTGGGTGGCGGCCACGACCAGGGCGTCGGCCAGGATCACGGTGCGGCAGATCGTCTCGAGGCCGAGCGTCCGATAGGCCTCGGCGCGCAGTGGGTCGTTGATCTTGGCGATCACGCGCGGAATGCCGAAGATGTGCTTCCCGAGCTGTGCCGCCAGCGCATTGCGGTTGTCGCCCTCGCTCAGGGCCATCAGCAGGTCGGCGAGATCGGCCCCGGCGCCGCGGAGGATGTCCTCGTCGCTGCCGCTCCCTCGCACGGTCACGCCACCGAACGTGCTCGGCAGTCGGTTGAATGAGCGCTGATCGACATCGATCACGGTCACGTGGTCGCCGCGCTGGTCGAGCTCGGCCGCGGTCCGCGCGCCGACGCGTCCGCAGCCGATGATGATCACCCTCATGGCGTGTGTGCCAGCTCCTCCGTCTCGGCTCGCAGGCACCAGACCGGTGCCGTCGAGTTGCGCATGACGTAAGGCACGGTGCGTCCCGCATCCCATCCACCGCCGAAGCGCCGCTTATAGCGTAGTCCCATCACGATCAGGTCGGCGCGCCGCTCGACGGCGTCGTCCACGATCGCGGCGCCCGCGGCCCGGGCCTGCGCGATCCCTGTCTCGACCTGCACCTCGTGCTCGGTCAGGAACGCCTCCCCGTGGCCGAGGGCCTCGTCGGCGAACGCGACCGCGGTGGGGTCCTGGGCGTCCAGCTGCCGCTCGAACGGGATCTCGATCACGTGCAGCAGGAACGCCTTGCCGGCGGTCCCGGCAAGCAGGATGGCGGTGAGGCGCAGGGCGGCGTCGTCCGCCTCGGTACCGGCGATCGGCACCAGGATGCGGTCGAAGGTGAGCAGGGCGGGGCGCTTCTCGCGCCGGCCGAAAATCATGCGACCGATATCCTACGGCGCCCTGTCACGCTCAGCGACCGATTGACAGCCGCTCGACGAGCCAGCGCGGGAGGCCCACCTCGCGCATGAGGCGCTGCGTCAGCGCGATGTCGTAGCGGACCCGATGGAACACGGCCGTGCCCGCCTCGGTATCGAGCACCAGGTACGACGCCTCCGGGTTCCCGTCGCGCGGCTGGCCCACGCTCCCCGGGTTGATCAGGTCACGGCGCATGTCGAGCGCAATCGGCGACGAAGGCGTGGCCGGAATCACCGTCATGTGGATCCCATCGGCTCGGTAGATGATGGGGAGGTGGGTGTGGCCAAAGAGGCAGCGCCGCGTGTCGAATGCGCTCAGGTTGGCGGCCGCGATGGCGCCGTCGGTGATGTACTCCCAGATCGGCTCGCGAGGCGAGCCGTGGACCGCCGTCAGGTCGCCGTCGCGGCGCACCTCCGGCAGGGCGGCGAGGTAGGCGCGCGAGTTCTCGTCGAGGACGGTGGTGGTCCACTGGATCGCGGCCTGCGCATCCGGGTTGAACCACGAGGCATCGACCGTGCCGATCGCTGCGCCGTCATGGTTGCCGGTGACCGCCCGGGCCCCGAGCTCCTGGAGGCGGCGGATCACCTCGTTCGGCTGCGGCCCGTAGCCCACGATGTCGCCCAGGACCCAGAGCTCGTCCACCGGTCCGAGCGCGTCGCTGACCGCGTCGAGCGCAGCGAGATTGGCGTGGATGTCCGACAGGACAGCGAGGCGCATGGGGGTCGGAGTATACCGATGGTCAGCCGAGCGGCCGGCGGCCCGGCTCGCCGGCGCGCCGCGGGAAGCGAGCGTCGGTTGCACGCTCCTTGGGCACGATCACGAAGCGGTGGCCGCCGAGCGCCGGCAGGCCGGGGTCCACGATCCGCAGCCGGCCGCCTCCGAGCTGGCCGGTCGCCGCCCGCCCGCGCCGCACCTCGTCATCGGCCTCGGTGAGCGGGCCCTTCCAGGCCAGCAGCCAGCCCCCGGGCGCCACCAGCGGCAGCGCGAGCTCGGCCAGCACCGGGAGCGCGGCGCAGGCTCGCGCGGTCGCCAGGTCGTAGCGCTGCCGGTGCGATGGGTCGCGCCCGAGCGCCTCGGCCCGGTCGGCGATGACGGTGACGTTCGCGAGGCCCAGCGCCTCGACGAACTCGCGAAGGATGGATGCCTTCTTGGCGACCGAATCGACCAGGGTCCAGCGCACCTCCGGTCGTGCCATGGCCAGCGGCAGCGCCGGAAGGCCACCACCCGAGCCGAGGTCGATGGCGCGCCCCGGCGCCATCAGGTCGATCTCGGGCAGGGCGGCAAGCGAGTCCAGCAGGTGGAGTCGGGCCACGTCGTCCGCCGAGGTGACCCGCGTCAGGTTCAGCCGCCGGTTGCCGGCGAGCAGCAGCTCGACGAATCGCTGCGTCCTGTCGAGGAAGCCTGCCGGCAGGCCGTTCGCAATGGTTGGCGCGTCAGCCAGCAGCCCTTCGAGCCCGCGTCGTGCATCGGCCGCCGTCTGCTGATCGGTGCTGGGCAAACGAAAATGCCTCTCCGGTGGCGTTTCGGTCTTCCCGGTCACGAGCGGTCTTGGTGGCCGGCTTTCGCATCGGCCCCGCGCGTGCCCGGTTACCGTACTCGGCCGCCGGGGAAGCAGGACGAGCAGCGTACCCCCGCCGGCCGGGGCAGGCAACCGGGGTTATCCACCAATCTCCGCGACAGAAGCCGATCTGTGGATAAGTCGCCGGGCTATACTCGGCTTCGATGACGCCAGGGGCCCGGCGGGCCGGTACGATCGGGGACCAGTGGCGGCGGCGCTGACCAGCGGCTCGCCGCGCTTCGCTCACCAGAGCGAGGCTGAATTGGCCCGAATCCTCGACTTCTACGGTGTCGCATGGCGATACGAACCCGATCTCTTCCCCATCTCCTGGAACGCCGACGGCGCGGTCGTGGAGTCGTTCGCGCCCGATTTCTACCTGCCAGAGATCGACATCTACCTCGAGCTGACGACCCTCAGGCAGACGCTGGTTCGCAAGAAGAACCGCAAGCTGCGGTGGCTCCGGCAGCTGTACCCGGAGATCCGCGTGAAGCTCTTCTACGCTCGTGACTTCCGCGCGCTGATGGTGAAGTACGGACGCCTCGACTTCCTGGCCGATGTCGCCGCCATGAACGGCAACGGGCCGCTGAACCGGTGATGCACGCCGACGTTGAAGAGGTCCTCCTCAGCGGGGAAGAGGTCCAGGCCCGCGTGGGCGAGCTGGGAGCGCAGCTGGCGGCCGACTACGAAGGCCGTGACCCGGTCCTCGTCAGTGTCCTGAAGGGGTCGATCATCTTCCTGGCGGACCTGGTGCGAGCGATGCCGATCCCGCTGGCCATCGACCTGATGGAGGTCAGCAGCTACGGCGCGTCGACCGAGTCGAGCGGGCAGGTGCGGATCCTCAAGGACCTCTCCACCTCGATCGAGGGGCGCGAGGTGATCGTGGTCGAGGACATCATCGACACCGGCCTGACGCTCAACTACCTGCTCCGCTACCTCCACGACAAGGGACCCGCCTCGATCCGGATCTGCTGCCTGCTGGACAAGCCGGCCCGGCGCCTGGCCCCGATCGAGATCGACTATCGCGGCTTCACGATCCCGGACCGCTTCGTGATCGGCTACGGGCTCGACTACGCCGAGCGCTACCGCAACCTGCCGTACATCGGCGTGCTGCGGCCATCGGTCTACAGCGCGGCCGATCCGGCCTAGCCCGCATGCCCGACGGCGCCCCGGGCCGTTTCCGCTTCCCGATCCTGCTCGGCAGCGTCCTCATGGTTGCCGCCGGGTTCCTGACCTGGTGGCAGGCCGGCGGCGAGAGCGTCGAGGGCGTGCCGATCCCCGCCAGCGCCGGGATCGGCCTCGAGGGGCCGGGGATCGTGGTCTACGGCGCCGCGATCACCGCCCTGGTGCTGCTGGACATCGGCTACATGCGGGGCCGCTGGGGCTTCGTGCTCGACGGGCCGTGGGTGTACCTCGCCCTCGGCCTCGTCGCGGCCGGCGCGCTCGCCTACCGGATCTGGGAGCTGTGGTCGGTGGGCTACCTGCCGCTGCCGCAGCGATCGCCCGGGCTCGCGGCGGCCGTCGTGGGGGTCGGCCTCGTGCTGTACGGGGCCGGGCGCGGGTTCGGGGCGCGGCGGCCGGTCTAGCGGGCCGGGGGCAGCAGCAGTGGGCTGACCAGGATCCAGCCCACGATCACCGCCACCAGCAGGCCGCCGAGGATCAGCATCGGACGCAGGTCGGGCCGATAGTCGCCGGGCGAGCGGCGGGGCGGAGGCGGGTCGCCGGACATCGGCTCCGGCTAGATCTCGCCCAGGTAGGACTGGCGAACCTGCTCATTGGCCGCCAGGTTGGCGGCGGTATCGGCCAGGATGATCTGGCCGGTCTGCATGACGTAGCCCCGGGTGGCGACGTTCAGCGCCATCAGCGCGTTCTGCTCCACCAGCAGGATGGCCGTTCCCTGAGCGTGGATCTCCTTGATCGTCTCGAAGATCTGTTCGACCAGCGTTGGAGCCAGCCCCATCGAGGGCTCGTCGAGGAGCAGCACGCTGGGGCGGGCCATCAGCGCCCGACCCATTGCAAGCATCTGCTGCTCTCCACCGCTGAGGGTTCCGGCCACCTGGCTGTGCCGCTCCTTCAGGCGCGGAAACATCTCGTAGGCCCGATCAATGCCGGCATGCACGTCGGCGTCATGCTGCAGGGTGTACCCGCCCATGCGCAGGTTCTCGTCAACCGTCAGGCGCGCAAACGTCCGGCGCCCCTCCGGCACCTGGACCACTCCGCGCTCGACAATGTGGTGGGGGAGAACAGCGGTGAGGTCCTCACCGTCAAGTTGCACGGTGCCAGCCCGGGGACGAAGCAGCCCGCTGATGCAGTTGAGGGTCGTCGTCTTGCCTGCCCCGTTCGATCCGATCAGGGTGACGATCTCGTCCTTGCCGACGGTGAGCGACACCCCGCGCAGGGCGTGGATATTTCCGTAGTAGGCGTCGACGTCGCGGACCTCGAGCTGCTTCATGGTGCGGGTGCCTCGCCAGTGCCGGGGTCGGGCTGCGGACGCGTCGAATGGTGAGCGGTGGCGGCGCCGCGTCCCAGGTACGCCTCGATCACCCGCGGATTGGCCTGGATTTCACGCGGTGCGCCCTCCGCGATCTTCTCGCCATAGTCGAGCACGGTGATCCGCTCCGAGATGCCCATCACCACCCGCATGTGATGCTCGATCAGGAGGATCGTGATCCCGAGCTCGTCACGCAGCCGCCCGATGAACTCGGTCATGCGGTGGGTTTCGGCTGGGTTCATCCCTGCTGTCGGCTCGTCGAGCATGAGCAGCTTCGGCTCGGTGGCGAGGGCTCGGGCGATCTCAAGACGTCGCTGATCGCCATACGGAAGCTTGCTCGCCTGGCTCTGCACCCCGCCCTCAAGGCCGACAAACCGAAGGAGGCGAACGGCCTCGTCATGCGCCTTCCGCTCCTCCTCCTGTACCCCGCGGGTTCGCATGACAGACGCGATCCACCCGGCCTGCAGGAAATGGTGGCGCCCGACGAGGACATTGTCGACGACCGACATGCCGGCGAAGAGGCGGATGTTCTGGTAGGTCCGTCCAATCCCCAGCCGAGCGATCTGGTCACGGCGGAGCTTCGAGATCATCTGACCCTCGAACGCGATCTCGCCCGCGTCGATGCGGTACCAACCGGCGATGCAGTTGAAGAGGGTCGTCTTGCCGGCCCCGTTCGGTCCGATCACGCTCACGATCGACCGAGGCTCGATCTCCAGGTCGAGGTCGCGCACGGCGACGAGACCACCGAACCGCTTCGTGATCCCCTTGGCGACCAGCAGTGGCATCGTTCGCTAACCCGCTTCGGTCGGGGGCAGCAGTGCCTCGCCGCCAGTCTGCGTGGCGTCCAGGTGCAGCTCACGCGTGGCGAACCGCGTCGGAATGAGGCCTTCCGGTCGGTACAGCATCATTGCGATCAGGGCCATGCCATAGAACAGGAAGCGATACTCGGAGAACTCACGGAACAGCTCCGGCACCCCGATCAGAAAGACAGCACCCAGCACGGCGCCTGGGATGCTCCCCATTCCGCCCACCACGACGATCGCGACCACATTGATCGAGACCTGGAGCTGGATCGAACTGGAAAAGATCGAGCCGATAAGCCCGGCGAAGATCGCGCCGCCGAGGCCCGCGAAGGCAGCGCCGAGCATGTAGGCGAGGAGCTTGGTCTGGACCAGGTTGACGCCCAGCGCCTCGGCAACATCCTCGTCCTCCCGGATGCTGAGCCAGGCGCGCCCCAGCCGCGACGCGCGCAGGCGCCAGGCCACAAACGCAATGAGCGCGGCGCATATCAGGGCGATGTAGTAGATCTGGTTCGGCCCGGCCAGGATGTGGTCCGGTGGGACATCGATCGGCTTGGGGATGTTGAGGATCCCGCGCGGACCGCCGAGGAATGGCTTGAGGAGGTCGGAACCAGCGAGAACCCGGATGATCTCGCCGAAGCCGAGGGTCGCGATCGCCAAATAATCGCCGCGAATGCCCAGGATCGGCAGGCCCAGGATGGCGCCGAACACCATGGCAAGGAGGACGGCCGGGATGACAGCTGCCCAGAACGGCCAGTCGGCGATGCCGTACTCGGCGGTCGACGTCAGCAGCCCGACCGTGTAGGCACCCACGGCGAAGAATGCGACGAAGCCCAGGTCGAGGAGACCGGCGAGGCCAAGCGTGATGTTGAGTCCCAGCCCGAGCAGGACGTACAGGGCGACGAGCGCGACCACCTGGGCCACGAAGGGTCCGAGCGTCTGGGGCATCACCAGTACCGCCAGGGCGAGCACTCCGTAGATCGGCCAGAGTACGACCCGCCGCTGCACCCGGGGCAGGGCAGAGACGCGCTGACGCACGTGGGTGTAGGCGAGGAGCTCGCGCCCGCCGGCGAAGGCGATGACGAGCGCAATGGCCCCGATCACGGTCAGGCCGACCGGGGCGAACAGCACACGAGCCGTGGCAGCGAGGGGGGTGGTCAGCATGGCCGAGCGGAAGATTCCGGCGAAAAGCGCGGCGAGCAGCAGGGTCAGCACCGCGGTGGTGATCGGCCGGCGGAAGGCGGTCGGCAGGGAGGCGACCGGTCCCCCGAGCGTACCGATCGCGGCAAACGAGACAAGGGGGATCCACGCACCGGATGCCCCCAGGCCGAAGGTCAGCAGGTCGTACAGGTCCGGCGAGGCGTTGAGGAAGACGCCGCGCAGGTTGATCACCTGCCCGACCAAAATCAGCGCGGTCAGCGCACCGCCGGCGATCCCCGCCGCAAGCATGGCTGGCAGGAGGCTGCGTGCGCCCGTGGCCCTCGCAGCGCGGGCGCCTCGGGCACCGATTCCCAGAGCCGTCAAGACCAGAACCGTCTGGCCAAGCGAGATGATGTCCTTGATCAGGGCGCGCTGGTGAAAGACCGGGACGATCCCCACCACGCAGACAAAGAGCGCGACCGCCGCGCCGATGAGGCCGGTCCGGACGGCGCTCCTCCAGTCGATCTGCACGTCGCTGTTGGGTGACACCGTCATGCCCGCTGCCCGGAGACCCGCTCGCCCAGGATCCCAGAGGGGCGCAGGACGAGGATCATCACCAGCATCGTGAACGCGACGACGTCCTTCAGCTGTGCCGGTGACGGGACCTGCAGGCCGCTGAGGAAGAGGGTCGGTCCGATCGATTCCGCCTGGCCGAGGAAGATGCCCCCGAGCATGGCGCCGGGGATGTTCCCGATCCCGCCCAGCACCGCTGCGGTGAAGGCCTTGACGCCGGGGAGGAACCCGCTGAGGAAGGTGATCTGACGGAACACCATGCCGTACAGGACGCCAGCCGCGCCGGCCATCGCCGCCCCTACGGCGAACGTGGTCACGATGGCGCGGTTCACGTCGATCCCCATCAGTGCCGCCGTGCTCGCGTCCTCGGAGACCGCGCGGATGGCCGTGCCGGTCTTCGTGCGCGTCACGAACGCGTAGAGCCCCGCCATCATGACGAGCGCGGAGACAACGATGAGTGCGTCAACCCATTTGATCGTGATGAACGGGAGGGGGACGGTCCCAGCCAGGACGCCGATGTCCGGATACGCGTAGATGCCGGCTCCAAAGAAGCCGCGGAAGGTGTACTGCAGGAAGAATGAGGCGCCGATGGCGCTGATCAACGCAACGAGCTTCGGCGCGTTGCGCAGCGGACGATAGGCGATCCGCTCGACCAGCAGCGCGAGCGCAACAGATACCACCATCGCGCCCAGCATCATCAGCACGACCGAGATGACCGAGGTCAGCGGGTTTGCATTGAGGAACCCGAGGGCGCTCAGCTCGGTGCCGACGAAATACCCACCGAACGCGCCCGCCATGAAGATCTCGCCGTGGGCGAAGTTGATGAGGCGCAGGATGCCGTAGACCATCGTGTAGCCCAGGGCTATGAGGGCATAGATGCTGCCCAGGACGACGCCGCTGACGATGAGGCTGAGCCAGGTCGAGGCGGAATACTGCCCGCTCAGGAGCGTGAGCGCCGACCCTCCGACGACGAGGAGGACGACAACGATGCGAATGGCCCAGAGGACAGCGGCGATGGCGCCGTCCGTGATGCGCTCGACGACCCGGGCGTTCATATCGCGGCCTCCGTCCTCAGTGAGATCGTGGACGACGACGAATAAGGAGGACGAGCCGGGATGTCCCGGCCCGTCCTCCGCTTTCAGGGCCTGCTGGTTGGAAGCTCCAGCACGGCGTTAGTTGTCGTAGAAGCTGGGATCAGGCGCCCAGATGGGTGCCTCCGGGGGCCAGACGGCTGGAGGCCCAACCTCACGAGCGGTGACCTGGTAGACGGCCAGGATGAGCGCACCACAGTCGCCGTTTGGCGTGCAGGTGTGGTCTCCCGTGAGGCCGGCCAGTCCCGAGGTCGCGTACAGCGCGTCGCGGTACGCCTTCCGCGGGATCCAGATCGTGTCGTCAGCATCTGTCAAGGCCACCGCCTCGATCGCCGCGAACACCATCTGTGCCGCGTCGTAGGCGTGGGCGTGGAAGATGCTGAGCGGCGCCTCGCCGTACTTCTCCTGATGCTTCTCAAGGAAGTCCTGGTACGCCGCGGTGAACTTCGACGTGTCGGGGCTCGAGATGAGCTGCCCCTCCGCCGCCGCGCCAGCCGCCTCCACGAAGTCCTTGGAGAACGTGCCGTCCGACGACATGAGAAGCGTGTCCTCCAGGCCAGGAGTGTCCTTGGCCTGCGAGGCGATGTGGCCGGCGCCGGCGATGAAGACCGGGAAGTAGAGCGCGTCGGGAGCCGCCGCGCCGATCGGGGTGAGGGCCCCGCTCATGTCCTCCTGGGTCTTGGTGATGGCCTCGTGGCCAACGACCTCACCGCCGAGCTCCTTGAAATGCTCCTCGGTCACGCCCACGAGCGCCTCGGCATAGCCGCTGCCATCGTGGATGGTCGCCAATGTCTTGGCGCCCTGTTCGTTGTACAGGTACTCAGCGACCATGCGGCCCTGGTAGTAGTCGCTGTGAGCGGTGCGCAGGAACGCAGCCAGCGAGGGATTCTCGTCAAGGCGGTCGGGGACTGTCAGGCCGGCGCGCGTGGCGGACGGCGAAACGGTCGTCATCCCGGCGTCGTTGATCGCCTGGACGCCACCAAGCACCTCGTCCGTGCAGTTTGGCCCGATCAGACCCGCGATCGTGGGATCGGCCGCAAGCTTCTGGGCGGCGATGGCGCCAGTTTCGGGGGTGCACCCGGCATCCTCAGCCGTCAGGTTGATTTCCCGGTCGAGGAGCTTGCCGCCGATGTCATCGATGGCAATCTCGACGCCGCGCTGAGAGTCAACACCAAGCGAGCCATCCGCGCCGAGAATGACGCCCCAGTAGACGAGGTGGATCGGTTCGCCCGCAGGGATCTCAACACAGCCGAACTCGTCCGCGGCGCAGACCGCAGCCGGGTCGAGGCTCGCCGCAGCGCTCTCAGCCTCGCTCGCCGCTTCGCTTGGCGACCCGCTCCCGGCGGGCGTACAAGCGGCGACGATGAGGAGCATGGCCGTCAGGACGGCGCTCCAACGCAAAAATTTCCGCATCCAGTGATCCTCCAATTGCTCGGGTAGGCGCGAGCACGCCAGCTCAGTAAAGAGTGGCGCGCATCATAACGGCGCCCTCAGTTACAGCGCAAGGGCCGGCACTGGTACATGGATTAGCCTCGGAAGCCGGCTTGCGTTCAAAACATTGGGCCGTCGAGCTCGAATTGGGTGCGTGGTATGCTTCCCTGGGTACGTCTGCAGCCCACGCGCTGCGTTTCGCTCCCGAGAGGCTCCCGTGGAGTATCACGTCCGCAGCGCCCGCCTGACCGATGTCGACGCCGCGATCCGCATCCTGATGCGCGATCCGGCCGATCCCGACCAGCAGCGCCAGGACGCCGACCGGCTCCGCACCCTCCTCTTCATGCCATCGGCCACTGTGGTCGTCGCCGAAGTGGGGCGCGAGGTCATCGGCATCGGGGTCCTCTCGATCCGCCCGTCGGTCCGCTCGGGTCCGTTCATCGGCGTCGTCGATGAGCTCGGAGTGGCAACCGAAGCGGGACGGTCGGGGAGCGCCGCGCCGGCAGCAGACGCCGCGCAGCTCAAGGGGCTGGGTGTCTCGATTCTCGAGCACCTCGTCACCTCGGCGCGCAATAAGGGTTGTACGCGCGTGGATGTCACCGATCCTCTCGCCACCGCAGAGCCGGCGCTGCTGAAGCAGGCCGGGTTCGCGAGACGAGGGGCGCTTCTGAGCCGCGCCACCGTCTGAACGTTTCAGGCGGGGCGCGCCGGGCCGGGACCCCGCAGCGTCAACCGCATCGGAATGGAAACCTTAGGAGAAGCTCAGTTGAGCAAGAACGTGGCCGTCTTCGTTGACGTTGCCAACCTCTACTACTCGGCCCGCGGGCTGGAGGTCGACGTCGATTACGTCGCCCTCCTCAAAGCGGCCACCAAGGGGCGCGACCTCATTCGCGCATATGCCTATTCCGGGCTCGACCCGGAAAATGAAAACCAGCGCAAGTTCATCGACTTCCTGGGCAAGAACGACTACAAGGTCGTTCACAAGGACATCCGCAAGTTCGGCGACGGCCGCGTCAAGGCCAACCTGGACATCGAGCTGGTGGTGGACCTCTTCCGCCTCGCCGACCGGATGGATATCGCCGTGATCGTCTCCGGCGACGGCGACTTCGCCCCGGCGATCCGCGCCCTCCAGGACAAGGGCGTTCGCTGCGAGGTCATCAGCTTCCGGCCGAACACCAGCTCGGATCTGATCGCGGTGGCCGATGAGTTCATCGACATCATGAAGATCATCGGCATCGGCCGCGGCAAGGATGCCGACAAGGCCGCCAGCAAGGTGATGAGCGCGCCGCCGATGCCGGCCAAGGAGGTCGTCCCCGAGTTCGGCTTCCGCGAGGCTCCGGCCGCCGTGGCCGCCGCCGCGCTGGCAGCGATTCGCGAGGGCGGCGCCAAGCCCGCCGCGCGGGGGAGGGGCCGCAGCGCCCCGAAGCCCGAGCCGGTCTTCGACGCGATGGCTCCGGGGACGGAGGAGCCTCCGGAGGCAGCGACGGTCGCTGCCGACGGGACCACCGACGCCGCGACCGGCGAGGCCCGCCGACGGCGCCGGAGGCGTGGCGGACGAGGCCGTGGCCGTGGACGTGGGCGCACCGATGAGGTGACGGCGACCGCTTCCGCGGGAGATGCTCCCGCGGAAGATGGCGCCATCGGCTGGACCGAGTTCGACGACATCTCGCAGGTCGGCACCGCCGAGGCTGACGAGGTCCGCGAGTACTCCTTCGAGGAGGCCGATGCGGCGACGCTCGCCGAGCTGGGCCTCTCGTCCGAGGACGTCGCCGCCATGGCGGTCGCGGAATCTGAGGAGGCTGCGCCAGCCACGGACGCCAAGCCCCGGCGTGGCCGCAAGCCGGCCGCGGCGCCAGCCGCGACCGAGGCCAGGGCCGCCAAGCCGGCGCGGAGTCGAGCTCGCGCGACAGCCAAGGCTCCGTCGGAGCCGGCGGAGGCGACGAGCGCCACGCCGAAGCCGCGCAGCCGGACGGCCAAGGCCAAGGACGAGCCTGCCGCCGAGGCGAGCTCGCCGAAGCCGAGGACCCGTTCACGCGCCAAGGCCGCTCCCGAGCCCGCACCCGGCGAGGGTGCGGAGGAGGGAATCTGGCAGCGGTTCCGCGGGGCTCGCACCAAGACCCCATAACGTTCGACAGACGCAGAAAGGCCGGCCCGGGGGCCGGCCTTTGTGCGGAGATGTCCGGGTCGGAGGGTTACTCGACCTCGTCGACGGAGCTCGTCTTCGGGGTGCGCTTGCGGGCCGGGGCTGGCGGTGCGATCTCCTGGGACTCGATCACATCTGCGAGCGGCTCGGCGAAGGTCGTCTCCGCGATGACCTCGCCATTCAGCTCGTCGGCCTCGGGCCGCTGAAAGATCGGGACCCATTCGCCCGCGGATGCGGCAGCGTCACGAGCGGATGCCGCGGCGTCACGGGCAAGGGTGGCAACCTCGCGCGCACCGGTCGAGGCAACTTCGCGGGCACGCGTCGCGGCGTCCTTTGCAGTCACCGCCAGCTCGTCGCGCATCTCGCGGCCAGCCTTCGGAGCGGTGAGGATGGCAGCGATCAGGCCGCCAATCGCACCAAGCAGGAGGCCGCCGAGGAAGGCACCCCAGTGGCGGGGCTCGCGACGGGCGCGGATGCCCATTCGAACAGCCGCGTCGTCGATGAGCTCCTTGGCGACCGGGACCGCTGCGCCGGCGGCGCCGAGTGCGACCGTTCGCTTGTTCCACAGGTTGTTGAGGCCGGGGAGCAGGTCCTGGCGCCAGGTGCGGTTGCCCCAGCGCAGGGCGTCGCGTCCCGCACGGGCGGCGTCACGACGGATCGGCTCTGCGTCGCGCCAGCCGGTTGCGGCGCGCTCGGAAGCCATCTCGGCGGCTTCGCCGAGGGCAGCCACGAGGGCGCGGCCGCGCTTCGTTACGGTGTCTTGGATCTTCGGGTCGAGCAGTCGCTCGACCATCGACCGAACGTCGGTCGTTACCTGATCGGCCATGGCATCTCCTTGGTTCTCAGGTTGGGGGCGTGGGTAAAAGTATGGCACCAATCGGCCGATGGCGCCCCGCCGGCCGCCTGACGGTGCGGCGGATCCGGTTGCCGGCCGGCCGCCAGCGCGCGTGCCCGGGGCGGTTCGGCGGGGCCGTGGCATCGTCGTCGGAGGGGCCTGATCGGGTCGTTATCGCGGGCTTACCGGCTGCGCTGCCTATACTCCGGCCGTGACCGGAATGACCTCCGCGCCGGGCTTTCTGAGCCTGGGGCAGGCGACCGCGAGGGCGATCGTGCTGCGCTCGGCGGCCCGCGGTCGCCTCCAGCGGACGCTGCTCGTCCACGGGCCCGCCGGAAGCGGTAAGGGCGCCTTCGTGGACGACCTGCTGGCGCTGCTGTTCTGCCAGTCGGCTGACGGAGAGCGACCCTGCAACGCCTGCATCGGGTGCCGGCAGGCCAGGGCGCGCACCCACCCGGACCTGGTCGTGGGGTCGCCGGAGCGGTGGCGGGAGGAGCGCTCCACCGGGGAGAGCATCGTGGCCGCAGCGCGCAGCTGGCTCGCCGACAGCGCCGGAGCGCCGATCGCCGGCGAGCGGCGGGTCATCCTCGTCGAGGGAGTCGACCGGGCCAACGAGCAGACGCAGAACGCGCTGCTCAAGGCACTGGAGGAGCCGACCAGCCGCCACATGTTCCTGCTGGTGGCCGACGAGCCGACCCGGGTCCTCCCGACCATCCGGTCACGAAGCCAGCCCCTCCGGGTCGGGTCCGTCCCCCGCACAGAGCTGGTCGAGTGGCTCGTCGACCGCGAACGACTTCCCATCGACCAGGCCGATGCGCTGGCGCGGATCGCCGGCGGCATGGCCGGCACCGCGATCGGGTACGCCCGCTCCCCGCAGCTCGTGGACTGGCGGCGGAGGACCCAACGGGAGCTGCTGGGACTGCTGGCTCGTGGCCGCGGGGATCGGTTCGGCTCCGTCCGCGACCTCCTCGACGACGCCGCGCGGCTCGGCAGCGACCAGCCCACCAACGAGGCCGTGCCGCAGGAGGAGGGAGCCAGGCCCACCGGCGCGGCGCAGCGCGAAGCCGCGCTGCTCATCGTCGACGCCTGGCTGGGCCTCGCCAGGGACCTGCTGGTGGCCGCGGCCGGCCGGCCGGAGATCGCCGCCTCGGCGGCGCTCGACCCCGACCTCCCGGATATCGCAGCGCGACTCGGTGGTGCCGCGATTCGCGACGTCATCGGGCTCCTCGAGCGGATCCGCGACGGCCTGCGCCAGAACGCTTCCCCGCGCCTGGCACTCGAGGTCGCGATGCTGGCCTGGCCGACGCAGCCGAACCGGTGAGCAGCGCCCCGGGGGGAGGCCTCGAGCGACTCTCTGCCACGGTCACCGGTCGGGTCCAGGGCGTTGGCTTCCGATGGTGGGTCCGCTCCTTCGCGGATCGGATGGGGCTGACCGGGTGGGTCATGAACGGGGCCGATGAGCGGTCAGTCGAGCTCGTGGCGGAGGGCGCGCCGGCCGCGCTGGACGAGCTCGAGCGACTCCTGGGCGAGGGGCCCCCCGGCGCCGTGGTCGATCGGGTCGATGCCACCCGCTCGCCGGCGTCCGGCAGCTACGGCCCTTTCCGGATCACGCGGCCATGAACTGGCGCGCCATCGGCTGCGGCACTCTCGCGATCGTCGTCTTCCTGGCGATCGGCCTGTGGGGCATGTCGAAGGCCTTCGACCGCCTCGAGGGCTGCCCGAATCGGCTGCAATGGGGCGACCGGGTCTACCTCCCGGACGGCTCTCCGCGGCCGGAGCCGAGCTTCGCGGAGGGATCGCCGGTCGAGATCGGCTCGACGTTCATCGGCCTGACCACGCGCCAGGTGTGGGGTCCCCCCGGCAGCGCTCCATCCGAGTCGGCGGGTGACCGGCCGACGGAGATCTACCTCGACTGCGACGACCGCAGCGTGCTTCTCTTCGCCGTCGAGAGCGCCGCGCCCTAGCCCGCTCCCGTCAGCCGCTGATGCGCGGCGAGGGCATATCGGTCGGTCATGCCGGCCACGTAGTCCGCGACCTGCGTGACGAGGGGAGCATCGGCCTCCCGGTAGGTGGCCGGGATCTGGTCCGGGTGCTCCAGGTGGTGGTCGACCAGTGCCCGGAGCGTCTCGATCGCCCCCTGCTGCTCGCGGAGGAGCGGGGGTGCGAGGTAGACGCGCTCGAACATGAACTCCCGCAGCTCGTGCATGACCGCGAGCGTCTCGTCGTCCATCCGGACCTCCCCGACCCGGAGCGAGTGCTCGATCACCGCGTCGATCATCTCCCCGACCCACACCCGCCCCGGCTCGCCGAAGCGCGCCATGACGGCCGGGGGGAAGGAGGTCGCGTCCAGGACGCCGGCCCGAATGGCGTCGAGGGCGTCGTGCGTCAGGTACGCGATGCGGTCCGCGTACCGCACGCAGAGGGCCTCCTGCGTGGACGGCGGAGGGTCGATCTTCCAGGAATGGGCGCGGATGCCGTCGCGCACCTCCCAGGTGAGGTTGAGGTCCTCGAGCACCTCGTAGACCCGCACGCTCTGGGCCGCGTGGTGCCAGCCGTCCGGCGGGAAGTACGGCGAGAGCGCCTCCTCGCCGGTGTGCCCGAACGGGGTGTGGCCGACGTCGTGCGCCAGCGCGATCGCCTCGGCCAGCGGTTCGTTGAGCGAGAGCCCGGCGGACAACGCGCGGGCGATCTGGGCCACCTGGAGCGTGTGGGTCAGGCGGGTGACGAAGTGGTCGCCCTCCGGGTTGAGGTAGACCTGTGTCTTGTGCTTCAGCCGCCGGAAGGCCTTCGAGTAGATGATCCGGTCGCGGTCCCGTTCGTAGGCGGTGCGGAACGGGTCCGGCTGCTCCGGCCGAGCGCGGCCGCGGCTCCGGTTGGAACGCGCGGCGACCTCCGAGAGACGCTCCTCCTCCCGCTCGCGAGCGAGGCGGTCGCGTCGAATCAGCCCAGCCATGGCCCGATGATGCCCGATGGCCCGCCCTCCGGGCGGCCCGATAGTCCCGGATTCGATTGGGCGATCCGGGTAGAGCGCCGGAGTCAGGATGGGTCTAGGGTGAGGGCCATCGCCGCGAACCCGCTCGAGGCCCCGCCTTCGGCATGCACGTGAAGACCGTCATCGCCCGCCCCATCATCGCCGCGCTGTCCGCTGCGATGCTCGTCGTGGCCGGCGCTCCGATGGTGCCGCCGACCGTCCAGCCCGGACCGGTCAAGGTGCATGCCTCCGAGACGAGCCACTCGGTGGACGGCGTGCACGACTACGCGATCCGCACCTCCACGACCCACGTCGGCATCCACTGGCGCGGACACCCCGATGCCAGGGTCACCGCGTCCCTCAGCCGTGACGGCAAGCTCTTCTCCGAGCCGGTACTGGTCGAGGCCGACGAAAGTGACGAGGGCGACCGCGAGACTTACGGCGACCTAATCGGGGTGGAGGGGATCAGCGTCGTCCGCGTCCGCGCGGATCGGCTGCTGGACCGGGTCACCGTCCTTGCCCTCGACGCGTCAGGGCCGGATCCCCTTCCCCTGGGACTTGGGGCGGAAGCCGTCGGCGGAACGCCGATTCCCGGGGTCATCTCACGCCATGCCTGGGGCGCCGACGAGACGCTGCGCTTCGACCCCGCCGGAGACGAGTTCTGGCCGCGCGAGAACTTCCCGCTCCAGAAGCTGGTCGTGCATCACACCGCCGGCAGGAACAACGACCCGAATCCTGCGGCCACCGTCCGGGCCATCTACTACTACCACGCTGTCACCAGGCGCTGGTTCGACATCGGCTACGCCTACCTGATCGACGAGGCCGGGCGGATCTACGAGGGCCGTTACGCGCGCGACTTCTGGTACGGCGCGGCCCCCAGCTCGGACGACGCCGCAGGGGTGCCCGTGGTGGAGGGTCACGCAAAGTTCCACAACCAGGGGACGATGGGGATCGCGGTGATGGGGACCTGGTCGACCCAAGCCCCCACGCCGGCCGCTCGCGCTTCGCTGGTGAAGCTTCTCGCCTGGGCTGCCGCCAAGTACCACATCGATCCCAAGGGAGCCGGCACCTACGTCAACCCGCAGACCGGCGTCAGCCGCGACACGAACAACATCGGTGGCCACCGCGACTACCAGAACACCACTTGCCCGGGATCAGCGCTCTACGCGCTGCTCCCCCAGATCCGGTCGGAAGTGGCCGCCCAGATGAACACCTGGCCGGCGGAGATGTACAACCCCGCCCGCCGCCTGATCCTCTCCGCCGGTACCTATGTCGGGCGCACCCTGAGCGCCGCTGGCTGGATCGTCGGCTCAAAGCAGTTCACCATCGCGAGCGGCTCCTCGGCATTTGTCGATCAGAAGGCGACGGTCCCGAACCAGAGCGGTGTCTGGTATCACGTCACCACCGGGGTGTATGCCGGCTACTGGCTGGCCGCCTCATCGGGGATGACCCTTGGACCGGCACCGCCGACGCCGTCCGTCGAGGTGTACGAGACCGCACGTCCCCTCACCGTTCCGGCGGGCACGTATGTTGGCCGCCGCTTCGACAGCTTTGGGGGGGTGACCTCCAGCAAGGCGGTCACGCTCGCCGGCGGATCCATGACATGGACGAGCCAGAAGGGCACTATCCCCAACCAGGGGGGTAGCTGGTACTACATCACGTCGGGGGTGTGGCGCGGCTACTGGATCCCGGCCGTCGCTGGGATGACGCTCGGCGGGCCAGCGCCGCCGCTCCCCGACCCGATCGCAACCTACGACCCGCCGCGCAGCCTGGTGCTCGCGCCAGGAACCTACGTAGGGAAGCGGTTCAGCAACTACGGCGTGCCCGCCGGCTCGTACAGCTACACCCTGACATCGACCTCATCCGCCCCGACCAGCCGGTACAGCACGCTGCCCGGACAGAGCGGCAGGTGGTACTACATTGTTGACGGGATCTGGGACACCTACTGGATCCGGGAGTCGTCGGGGACAAGCCTGGCGCCGCAGTAGTCGGTCCGCCGTGGGCATGGGCATTGAGGTGGGGCTGGCGCGCCGGACAGGATTCGAACCTGCGACCTTCGGCTCCGGAGGCCGACGCTCTATCCACTGAGCTACCGGCGCGCGGGGAGCGAGTCTACCCCACGCAGGCCGATTGGCCGCCGAGCGTCAGCGGGCGGCGCCCTTGAGGCTTCCCGTCAGCTCGCTGTTCAGCGGGTCGTAGACAGCGCACTGGATGAGGTGGTCGCCGTCGGCCCACCCCTCTTCGAGGGGGAAGTACCAGAACACATCGAGCCGGGACTCCTCGTACACCATGCCGACGTACTCGTCGAAGGCCGGCAGGCAGAGGCCGCCCACGAAGGTCTCGAACTCTTCATCGGTGGGGTAGCCGCCATCCGGCATCGCCCCGATCGCCATCAGCTCGAACTGGTGGCTCTCGTCGCAGCGCCTGGCGTCGACCTCGTCCGCCTCCTCGGCGTCGATGTCCTTCGGGTCGAAGCAGTCGCCGATCCGGAGGTCCTGTACCGGGAGGGACCCACCCTGCGTGATCTCTCCCGCGTCGTTGCGCTGGGCGGCGAAGATCGCCCCGCCGATGCCGAACGCAGCGATGACGCCCACCCAGCCGAATCGCCGGACGAGCCCTCCGAGGGTGGATGATTTTGTTGGTGCGATGGGAGACGCGGTGGTGCCGGGTGCCTCGGCCGGCGGCATCGAGCCGCGCAGCAGCCCGCACTTGGCGCAGACGGCCGCCGAATCCTCGTTGGATTCAAAACATCGCTGGCAGACCCATCGGTTCATGGCGGGCAGCCTACGGCCTCATGTGCACCGCGTCAGACGGACGATAGTCAGGGTGCAACATAGGAGAAGGCCCCTCCGAAGAGGGGCCTTCCGTTGCTGCCGGATTCGCTAACCGCAAGGGCATCTTTCACGAGCGGTTTCCCGCTCTACCCTTACCCAAACCTACCCATGGCCTTGCGATCAGTGGTGAATCGCTGTGCGAACAGCATCAAAAGGATACCCGCTGGGTCGGGTATGGGTCAATGCTGGGGGGCTAAGAATCGTTTACATTCTGAAGCGGTTTCGAGCGTGATCCCGCGCGTCAGGTGTCTGTCTGGATGGTCACCGACTCGATGATCACCGGCTCCACCGGGACCCCCTGGTCGGGGCTGTTGACGGCGACGCCGCCGATGGCGTCGACCACCTCGGTGCCTTCCACGACCTTGCCGAGGACGCTGTAGTAGGGGCGCAGCCGTCCGACCAGGCTGTCGAGGTCGATGAAGAACTGGCTGCCGTTCGTATCGGTCCCGCCGGTGATCTGGCCGCTGGCGAAGTCGTACTGCATCGCGTTGGCCATGGCCACCACGTAGCGGTCGTACGGCTGTCCCTCGGTCGGGAACTCGACCTCGAACTGGTAGCCGGGCCCGCCCTGGCCGAGCGCGTCGAACGGGCCGCGATCCTCCTTTGTCTGCGGGTCGCCGGCCTGCGCCACGAAGCCCGCCAGGACTCGATGGAAGGTGATCCCGTCATAGAAGCCACATCGGGCGAGCGCCACGAAGTTGGCGGTCGCGATCGGCGCCGAACTGGGATCCAGCTGGATCGTGAACGACCCCAGGCTGGTCGAGACCACCGCGCGCTGCGCATCGGCCAGGATCGTGGCTGCCTGGCCCGCGCTCGGGGGGGACGTCGGGCAATCTAGTGCGGCGCTGCTCGAGGTCGGCGCGGGAGGGCCGCCGCAGGCTGCCACCAGGAGCGCCAGGAGCGCGGCGGACCAACGGCCCGGGCGGCTCCTCATGGCGCTGCGGGCAGCGAGCGCTGGAGGAACCCCAGCACCCACCCTGCGTACTCGGCCGGGCAGGTCTCGACCGATCGGCCATGCCCCGCGCCGGGGCACGTCTGGAGCTCCACGCGCGCGCCATGTTCAGGAGCAGCGCTCATCAGCTCGGCCGCGTCCCCGGGCTTCACCACATCGTCGTCGCCGGCAGTCACGATCAGCACCGGCCGGTCGCCGATCGCCCCGATCGACTGCACCGGATCGGCCAGGCTCAGGTCCTCGCCGGTCCGCAGCAGCCCCCCCAGGAGAATCGACCACGCGCCCGGCAGTGCGAGCGGCAGACCGCGACCTGCGAGCTGCGTCTCGAGGGAGCTCACCAGCGTCGCGTGGGTCGAGTCGATGATGATCGCCGAGACGCGGTCGTCGTTGGCTGCCTCGTCGATGGCCGTGACACCGCCCATCGAGACCCCCAGCACCGCGATCGAGGAGGGCGCCTTCGTCCGCTCCAGCCAGTCGAGGACGGCCTCCAGGTCGAGCTGCTCGCGCACGCCGAGCGTGGTGCTCTCGCCGGAGCTCTGCCCGTGGTTCCGGAAGTCGAAGAGGACGAGGTTGTAGGTCGCGTGCAGCGGCTCCGCCCAGCTCAGCATCTCGCTCTTGGTCTTGCCGTTCCCATGGGCAAGGACGACGGTCGGGCCAGATGCAGCCTGGCCGTCTGCGGGGATGTACCAGCCGGCGATCCTGGTGCCGTCAGTGGCGCGGACCTCGGTCCCCGCCGTCTCGCCAGGGCGTGGGCAGGCGAGACGGTCCGGGAACGCGTCGAGCTCCTTGTCGGTGGCCAGGTCGTAGTTGATCGCCTCGTAGGACCAGCCGTAGGCCGAGGTCGGGGTGCGGCAATCGCCGGAGCGGGCATGCGCCGCGAAGGCCTGTGAGCCGTCGAAGCCGACCCAGGCCAGATACGCGACCAGGACCACCAGGGAGAGCGCCATGACGAACGAGACGAACCGCCAGATTGCGGTACGACGCGCCTGGCGAGGGTCTGACGGTGGCTCGTACGGCACTCGGCCGAGTATACGGTGGTGCCTCTGGGGCGGCTCCCCTACAATCCGGGCCCGTGGTTAGTCCAAAGGTCAGCAAGGCTGCGCCCAGGACCGCTGTGCCGAGGCACCGCGGTCACTCCCTCGCGCCCGAGCACCTCGGCGAGCGGGGGGCCGCGGCCACGCTGGTGATGGCCATCGGGGGAATGTCCATCTTCATCGCAGGTGTCGCCATGACCGTGAACGGGCTGACCCTCCCCGGGCGCTACGCCGGCGGCGACGGGCCGCCAAACGTCGGCCAGCTGGGCATCGGGCAGGTCTTCGGCGGCATTGGGCTGCTGGTGCTCGGGATCCTGATTGCGGCCAGCGCCCTGGCGCTCCTCGGCGGCCTCCCGCGGAGCAGGCCATTCGCGATCGGCACCTCGGCGGTCGCCGCCGTGCTCGCCCTGGCGGCCTTCGTCCTGTTGCTGGGACCCGCACGTCGCGACCTGGTCCTCCTCGCCGCCCTGGCCGTCGCGGTGGTCGCCTTCGGCGGCGCCTCCGTGATCCTGGCGCGGCTTCGCCGCTAGCTCACCAGGGAGCCGATGGGGCAGCCGTCCCGGCTGGCCTGGGCGATCCTTCTCGTGGCCGGCATCGCGCTGGTGGGGGCCGGCGCAGCGTCTGTCGCGGTCGGCCTCTTCAATCCCGCCCTGATCAGCTCCCAGCTGCCGCCCGACGCCGCGGTCGACGCTCCTGCCGTGGGTGGCGCAGCGGTCGCGCTCGGCGTGGCCACAGCCCTCCTCGGTGCCGTGCACGGGCTGACCGCGTTCGCGCTCCGTGCCCGGATGGGCATCGCCATGACCGCAGCAGTGGTGCTGGCCTCGACGATGGCCATTCTCGCCCTGGCGTTCGCCGTCGCGGCCGTCGTGAGCATCGCCTCCGGCTCCGCCCCGGCGATCTACATGGTCCCGGCGGCGGTCGGCCTGGTGGCGGGGGTCATCGGCTATGCGCTGGTCACCGCGCTCGTGATGCGCAGTCGAGGCCAGCCGATCTGAGGGCGGAAAGCCCCCCTGCTATACTCCGCCACCGTCGCTCCCGCGGGCCCGTGGTGTAGCGGCCCAACATGCCAGCCTGTCACGCTGGAGATCGCCGGTTCGAATCCGGTCGGGCCCGCCACGAACTCCGCCACGCACGTCGGACTCGGAATTTCGCCGTTGGCTTCGCCAACTGGGGGAGTGCCGTGGGGCGCATCGCCCGGGCGTGCGGCGTGGATGCGACGGTCGGGACGCTGGAAGCTGGCAAGCTGGCAGACGTCCTCCCTGTCGGCGCTGGCTTACCACGCCAGGACTGGGCGATACACGTACCAGTGGAAGACGGACAAGGCGTGGAAGAACACCTGCCAGCGGCTGGTCCTCACCTTCAGGGATGAGTCGTCGGCCGAGGTGATCTTCCACTTCAAGAGGTGATGCCTCCCCGGCGTTGTTGACGTCCAGCGCCTCGAGATGTATCACTAACGTGCGCTAACGATAGAAGGCAAGCGAGCCTCCTACCCAGCGACGCGGCGAGGTACCGGACGAATGGCCGAGGCGAGCCTGTACGAGCGGCTGGGTGGCGTCTTCGCCATCGCGGCCGTGGTGGACCATTTCAGCGACGCGATCGTCAAGAACCCCCTGGTCGGCCAGCAGTCGGCCAACCCGCAGCTGCGGGAGTGGCACACCAACAACCTGGGCCGGCTTCCCGGCCTGAAGTGGATGCGCACCCTCTGGGTCTGCGAGGTCGCCGGTGGACCGCAGAAGTACGTGGCCACCCGGCCGGGAAGCACCGACCTCGGCCTGGAAGAGGCGCACCGCAACCTCCGCATCACGCCCGATGAGTTCGACGAGGTGGCCGCGGAGCTGGGACGTACGCTCGACGCGGTGGGCGTGCCCGAGCAGGAGAAGGGCGAGGTCCTGGCCGCGTTCGCGGCCCACAAGGGCGAGGTGACCGAGGGCTCGGGCGGCTAGGGCATCCGCCGCGCCGGCTCTGCCTCCGCCTCGTCCATCTCGGCGAGGTGCAGCTCGTGGTGGGCGAGGATCACTGACACCGCCTCGTCCACATCATCGGTGATGGTGAACAGGCTCAGGTCCTCCGGACTGATCTTCTTCTCGGTCAGCGGGGTCTTCTTCAGCCAGTTCATCAGCCCGCGCCAATAGTCGGCCCCGAAGAGCACGACGGGGAAGTGCTGGACCTTCCCGGTCTGGATCAGGGTGAGCGCCTCGAACAGCTCGTCGAGGGTGCCGAAGCCACCGGGAAAGATGCAGAACGCCTCCGCGTACTTCACGAACATCGTCTTGCGCACGAAGAAGTAGCGGAACTCCATCCCGAGCGTGACGAACTCGTTCAGGCCCTGCTCGAAGGGCAGCTCGATGTTGCAGCCGACCGATACGCCGCCCCCCTCGCGGGCGCCGCGGTTCGCGGCCTCCATGATCCCCGGGCCGCCGCCGGTGATGATCGCGTAGCCATGCCTGGCCAGCTTGCGCGAGAGCGAGCGCGCCATCCGATACGACGGATCACCGCGCCCGATCCGCGCGGAGCCGAAGACGCTCACCGCCGGGCCGATGCCGGCGAGGGCGTCGAAGCCCTCCACGAACTCGCCCAGGATGCGGAGGGCACGCCACGTATCCGTCTTCGCGAAGTCGGAGTCGCTTGCCTCCTGCTGGAGGAGCTGCTGATCCTCGGTTGGCCGCTTCTCGGCACCGCGCATGACCACCGCTCCACTGCGGTGCGGCTGGTTGCGTTTCGTTGCCATGACCATCTCCTGCTCGACAGGTCCAACGCACGGATGGTAGGGTGAGGCGTCGTTTCGTGCGGGGTCGCGACCGTGCCCGTCGCCGAACTCAACCCGCTACATCGAGGATCATATTGCCGGACCTCCTGCGCCGTGTCGCCACGCTGACGATCGTCAGCGCCGTTGCGATCGGCCTGCTGGCACCACTCGCCGCGCGCTCCGCAGCCCCCGCCACCGCTGAGTCGATGCGGCTGCTCGCCGTCGCCGACCGGCCATTCAGCCTCTCCGCGCGGTCGACCCTCGAAGGGCGTGACCGACCTGCCGCCCTCTCGCTCTCGACCGTGAGCCAGCCGATCGGCGTCGAGGACCTTGGCCTGAATCCCGCCCTGGCGACGCCCCCCAGCGCGCCGATGGAGGCCACCCTCTTCCGCCACTCGGTCAAGACCGTCCCGACCCCGTTCAGCGGGAACACGATCACCGGCAAGGCGACCTGGTACTGCTGCTCCGCCGGGTGGCGCGGTCAGGCGGTCGTGGCCCTGCCCGGGGCGCTCGGTGGCCACTACGACGCGCCACCCGCCGCTCGATTCGTGACCGTCTGCGCGGACCGCTGCGCCGTGCTGCCGGTCGCCGACTACTGCGGCTGCTACTGGGGCACCGCCAGCCAGAAGGTCGCCGATCTCTCACCCGAGGCCTGGGCGGCGATCAGCGACAGCGGTCTCTCCCGTGGCGTGATCACCGTCACCGTCCACCTCGGCGGCTGAAGTTCTTCGCCTCGGGCCTCGGGCCCGCTGGTAGCATCCCGCGATGCTCCAGCCCCTCCGAATCGGCCATGTCGTGCTCAAGGTGCGCGACCTTGACCGGTCACTAGCCTTCTACCGGGATTTCCTCGGCTTCAAGGTGGTCAGCGAGCTGAGCAACGTCATGATCTTCCTGGCGGCCGATGGGCTGAATCACCACGATCTCGCTCTGCTCCGCGTGGGAGCGCAGGCCCCGTCGCCGGTCTCGACCGCGGTCGGGCTCTACCACGTCGCCATCCAGCTGGCGGACTTCGAGGCGGTCCAGGCCGCACATGCCCTCCTCACCGAGCGCGGGCTGCTGCGCGGGGCGATCGATCACGGGGTGACCCGATCCCTCTACACCGCAGACCCCGATGGCAACGAGATCGAGCTCTACTGCGACGCGCCGCGCTCCGAGTGGGAGGGTCGCGTCAACGAGGCCATGACGGTCAAGCCGCTCATCATCGACTGAAGCTGAGGATCGCGAAGCCGGCGACCAGGATGAAGGCGACGCTGATGATGACCAGCCGCGCACCCCAGTTGGTATGACGGACCGGCAGGGGCTGGTAGGGCCGGCCCTTGCGCGACGAGCGGCGGCTCATCGGCCCCACTCACGGCGAAGCAGGAACGGCGTGGTGAGCGCCTCGCGGGTGCCGACGCTGCGCAGCTGCTTCCGCACCCGCTTCAACAGCTTCCCGTGGTAGGTGCCGTCGCCATAGGGCTCGTGCAGGCGGGCGACGTCCCAGTCGTGCGTGCCGGAAATGGCGGAGGGCGGGAGGAATCGGTCCAGGACGGCCTTCGCTTCGTCGATCGCCACGAACCGCCGTGGGCGCGACGAGTTGTCGAGGAGCGTGAGCAGGTCGCCAAAGCTGGCGTCGAGGTCCGTGACCAG
>Ga0209998_10000096_pt1 | contig 34885 bp, 33 predicted proteins | sample EndophyteCoNSPM_FD_187576 | JGI IMG/M metagenome (GOLD analysis project Ga0209998, IMG submission 187576) | Arabidopsis thaliana rhizosphere microbial communities from the Joint Genome Institute, USA, that affect carbon cycling - Endophyte Co-N... | ecosystem: Host-associated > Plants > Roots >... | reverse complement strand
CGTGCTGCCCTGGCCGTCGAGGATGAGGACGCCGGTCAGCTGCGCCGAGCTGTCGAACCTGTACACGCCGGGTCCAAGGGTCAAGCCGCCCAGGTCCTGACCGGTGAGGTTGACGGTGAAGGGTTCCGCCACGGCGGTGTTGTAGGCGGTGACGAGGTCAGCCGAGGCATCGATGGCGGCGGTGTTGTTGAAATCAGAGGTCCCCGTCACCACTCCTGGCCCGAAGCCGGTAACGGACGTGGCCCCATTCGGGCTGATCGCGAGGTTGCCGTTGATCACGGTCGGGCCCGTGTTGGTGATTGCGGACGCGGCCATGACGGCGTAGTTGGCGGCACCCCCAAGGCTGGGCGGCTCTGCGCCGGCCGTGAGGCCAACCAACAGTGCGGATGCGAGAACGGCGGTGGAAAGCACGGTTGCGATGCGACGCAAAGCGACACCTGATGAGGGTCGAGCGTCGTGGGCCACTGAACCAGCGGCGATGCCCGTATGCCGAGGATGGACCCATGCCAACCGACGTCAACCGGACCATTAGGACGCCGGAGCGGAATCCGCCGACGTACCGGCCGGTCCATGCGGCCACCGGCCCGTCTGACGGCCCAACGGCATGCGGCGGGTCGGGCGTGCTATGTGTTTGCAATCCCTGCGGCCGCACCATCGGACAGTCTCGGGTGGGTCGCCAAGGCTCACCCGTCGTTTGAGGAGAAGAGAGCCCATGAGTCAGACCAATGTGAACGTGCCTGGCAACAGTGGCGAAGGCATGGGGGCCGGCATGATCGTCGGCCTGATCCTGGCAGTCATCGTGATCGGTTTTCTCGTCTGGTGGTTCCTGCTGAACGGCGGCAACGGCGGCGGGACGCCGGTCGACAGCGGCACGGACATCCTGCCGAGCCTGGTCGAGAGCATCCTGCCGGCCAGCAGCTAGGCGGCCATCGACGATCGGGGTGGGTCCTGCGCCCTACTGGACGGGTGCGGCACCCACTCCGTTCAACATCACCACGCCGGTGATGATCAGGCCGATGCCGACCACCTTCACCAGGTCGAGCGTCTCCCGAAAGAGGAAGAGCCCGATCACGACGATCGCGGCGGTCCCCACACCGGACCAGATCGCGTAGACCACGCCCAGCGGGATCGTGCGCAGGCTGATCGATAGCGCGTAGAAGCTCACGGCGTACCCGAGCACGACCGCGACCGACGGCATCGGCTTCGTGAAGCCGTCCGAGAGCTTCAGCGACACGGTCGCAATGATCTCCGAGCCGATCGCGAGCGCGAGCCACAGGCCGGGATGCATCGGTCCACCTCGTCAGATGAAGAACGTAAAGAGTCCTGCCATGCGGGCGAATGCGTTCATGAGTATCAGCAGCCCCACCCCCATGATGAAGAGCCCGGAGACGACCTGAACGGCCCGATGGTGGCGGCGCAGGGCGTTGAGGACCGGCTCGACCCGTGGCAGCGCCAGCGCGGCAGCCAGGAACGGGACCGCCAGGCCGATCGAGTAGGCAAGCAGCAGGATCCCGGCCACCCACGCCTCGCGGCTCGAGGAGCCCATGGTCAGGATGGCGCCGAGCACCGGGCCGATGCACGGGGTCCAGCCGATGGCAACCAGCGCCCCGAGGCCCACGGCCCTCGCCGATCGCGTGGCGGGCAGGAGATCCGCACGAACGCCGATGCCCATCACCCGCTCCAGGACCGGTCCGAAGATGCCGGTCGTCAGCAGCCCGATCCCGATCACCGCCACGCCGGCCACCTGGCGGGCGCCGTCGATGCGAAAGAGGAAGCTCCCGAAGAGCCCGACCGAGGTGCCGAGCAGCACGAAGACGAAGGTGAAGCCGGCCACGAAGAGCAGCGCCTGGCTGAGGACCGGTCCGCGCCAGGTACCCGTCATCGGTGCCGGTGCGGCGATCGCCGCGGACTCGCCGAGAAACGCCAGGTAGACCGGGACGAGCGCCAGGACGCATGGCGAGACGAAGCTCAGCAGCCCGGCCGCGAAGGCCAGCGCGATGCTGACGTCCATCAGCGGACCAGGAACGCGGCCGGGGTCGTGCCGGGCTCGAGGGTGATCGGCTGCGCGATGATCCAGAGGCTCAGGACGGTGTAGCCGATCATGAGGATCACGAGCGGCAGCCCGGCCAGGATCGGCCGACGAGCCGAATCCTGCAGCGCGCGCCGATGCGCAAGCACGACGGCGGCGACGTGCCCGATCACGATCGCCCCGACCGACAGGTACCAGACCGCGCTGATCGGCATCCATTCGAGCGGTGGCGCCACCGTGGCGAGCGGATCGCCGATCAGGATCGGGATCCAGGCGACGCCCTGGATCACCAGCGTCAGATAGTGCGCGATCAGGTAGCCACCGGCGATGGGAAGGAGGGTGGTTGCGTACGCCCCGACCACGCTTCCCAGCGGCGCCGGCTGGCGATCCGGGTCACGCATGCGCAGCGTCACCCAGGAGGCCAGGACGAAGATGCCGAAGAAGGCGGCCCACAGCCCGACCACCAGGATTGACTGGACGACCAGCACGGTGTTGAGCGACCCGATCACCGGCAGCAGCGCAGGGAAGAGGACGCTCATCGCCGATCCGAAGGGCGCCGTCTCCTGCAGCCCGTCGTAGGTGACCGCGGAGAGCACGACCAGGAGGAATGCTGCGTCGGACCACCCGGCGCTGCGGACCTCGGTCAGGCCGGCAAACCATGGGCGCAGCTCGGGGCGCCGTTCGCCGGGCTCGGCAGCGACCGAGCACTCCGGGCAGTCAACGCAATGTGAAGGATCGCACTCGTCGGAGCAGCCCTCGCACACACCCGGCTGTACCACGCGGCGACCGATCGGCCCGACCCGACCCAGCCAGCCCAGGTACACCTCGAACAGCTCGGCGTTGCGCAGCCAGGCGATCCGACCGAACAGGACCATGCCGAACAGGGTCAGGACCGTGTAGCCGCCGAGCAGGAACGCGATGGTGGTTGGCGTCGTGCGGTCCGGCAGGACCAGCTCGGTCCAGACGGCGGCGGCCAGCAGGATCGTGGCCGGCCAGCGACCCCACCTGGTCGGGTAGGCCAGCCCGGCGTCGAGCCGGTCGAACCCGATGAGGCGGGCGCCGCGTTCGAGGCCGATGAAGAGCGTGCGAAACGGGCTGAGGGCGGGCCAGGGGTTGCCGATGAGGACGCAGGCGATCGGCAGCCCCACCCAGATCCCGATCCAGAAGAGGACCGCCGGGAACGGTGAGATGGCGTCGACGACCAGGCCCAGGGCGATGGTGCCGAACCACCACACGAGCCCGAGTACCCTCAGGACGATCAGCGAGCCGATCGCCAGCGCCTCGCTCACGGGACGGGTCGGATAGGCGGCCACCGGCCCAGCCGGGCGAACCAGGACGACCGCCACGACGAACGAGACCGCGACGGTGACCCCCGCCGCGATCAGGTAGAGGCCGAGCGGGACCGGGAGGGTGAAGACGCCTCCGAGCGCGTGCGCGGCCGCCGGGATCGGGGCGAGGACGAGGAGCGCCGCCGCGCCGAGCGCCGCGGCGGCGAGGCGCCTAGGGCTCATGGACGGTGAGGATTCCGATCTCGACCTCGGGTCCCTCGTCAGGCGGGTGCAGCTCGATGGGGAACTGACCGGCGAGGGTCGTGCTGAACGTCACGGTCGCCGTGTCGCCGGGCTGTACCTCCAGCTCGTTGTCATAGCCATGGAGGTGGATCTCGCCCGCTCGGTCCGCCGTGATCGTGAGGGTCAGCTCCTGGCCCTTGCAGACGGCGATCGCCTCGGGGTCGAGCCGATTCCCGGTGAGGGTGGCCTCGCGCTCCACGCTGGCCGCCTGGCAGTCCTCGGGCAGGTCGGCCTGGGTCACGCAGCCGGCCGCGCCAACGAGGATGAGGATCGAGAGGAACGACGCGGCGAGGCGGGCCATCACGCGCGACCCAGCCGTCGGACGGCGATTGCCGCCGAGGCCAACAGGAAGATCGCGCCGAGAAGGAAGAGTTCGGTGCGGGGTTGTGGCTCGCTCATGGCGGTATCGGGTGCCTCATCGCTGGTTGGGTCGGGGATGGTCGTCGTTGCCTGGTAGCCGAAGCTGAAGCTTCCCTCCAGCTCGTGCCCGTCCACGCCGGCCAGGGTGAAGGTGACGGTGTAGACGCCCGGCGTGGTGATGGTGACGGGTCCGGTCATCACGTTCCGGTCCGCGACGGTCAGGTCGACCTCGCCACTGCCGACCTCGGTCGAGCCGGGGCCGGTGACCGTGAACGAGCTGAGGTCGGGATCCAGCTCATCGTCGAACGTGATGGAGACCTCGGTGGGCGCGCTCGACAGGTTGACGCCGGCCAGGGGTGAGCTGGTGACGAGCCCAACATGACCCGATGCTGGAGCGACCGAGACAGCCATCATGAGGGCGGCTGCGAGGAGACCGACAACTGCCTTCACCGAGTGTTGCCCGGCCATGCCGAGCGCAGGTAGTTCACGAGGTCCCATCGGTCATGCTCGGAGAGCGTAATCGAGAAAGCAGGCATGCGCGTCGCCACCGTTCCGGAAGCGATCAGGTACGCCAGCTCGCCGTCCGCCAGGCTCGGCACGCTGGTGGCCAGGTCCCCCGGCCCGGGCACGAACCCCGCGGCCGCCACCCCGTCTCCGGCCCCCGTGGTGCCGTGGCAGGCGGCACAGTTCGCCAGGTACAGGTTGCGCCCGCGGGCCGATGAGATGGGGGAGGACGGGATCGGGTTGCTGGCGGCGGCGGCGCTGGCAGGTGCAAGGTTCGCGGCCTCGACCACTGCCCGCGACCCGGCGCTCACGCCGGATGCCACGACCAGGGCCACGACCGCGACCCGCATGCCTCGCAAGAGCGGAGATGGACGCCGCCGTTCCGCTACCGAGACCCCGATGAACGCGACGAGCAGCCCGATCGGCACGAACCAGCTCGCCGGGCCCGCCGGCAGTGCGGCCCAGCTCCAGGCCAGCGGCAGCGGGACGCCGATGCCGGTGTCCGGCGGCGGGACGAGGGCCGGAGGCAACGCCTCGCTCACCGGCAGGTCGAACGCGGCCGCTTCGTCGCGCTCGCCCACGCGCCGGACCAGCACCTCGAGGGTCCAGTCGCCGAGGATCGGGGTGTAGTCGCCGTTGGTGCCCCACAGCCAGGGGGCGGATCCTGCCTCCAGCTCGACGCGCTGCTCGGGGAGGCCGCTCTCCGCCGGTGCGCCGAAGACGAGGAACACCTTCTGCACGTCGATGCGGTAGTCGCCGGTCGCCACGTCCGCCACCGAGACCTCGTACTGCTGGTCTCCCGGCGCAGGCACGACGACGGCCACGTGGACGGTCGATGCGCCGGCCTCGCCGTAGAGGTGCAGCGCCCCGATCGCGGTACGCGTCAGGACGGGAACTCGCGCCGCCGCGGGCTCGGTGGTGACGAGGTTCGCCGCCGCCAGCACGGCGAGAGCGGCGACCAGCAGCTCCGCCGCGACGAGCGGGACGGTTTGGCGGAAGGCACGTCCGCGGATCAGGAAGAAGTTGGCCGCCCCGATCGCGACTGCGATCGAGAAGAGGACCACCTTGGCCAGGAGCACGTTGCCGTAGGTGCTGGCCACGAGCCCGCGGGCGTCGCCGAGCACGAGCGGCGAGTTGGCGATTCCCGTGAGCGCGACGATCGGCGCCGCCGCCAACGCCAGGCGGGAGTGGCGCTTCAGTGCGTCGCCCAAGAGCTGGCCCGTGTCGATGGCGAGCCGGCGCGATCTCCAGCCCAGCAGCACGAGGCCGGGGAGGGTCCCGAGCCAGGCTGCCACCGCCACCAGGTGCACCCAGTCGATGGCGGCGAAGGGAATCCCGCCACGAGCAGAGGCATGGCCTGCCAGGCTGGCGCCGGCGAGCGCCACCGCACCGCCAGCGCCAACCAGCCACAGCCAGATCCGATCGCGGTCGTGACGCGGAGCGGCGAAGCGGCCCGCCGCCACGAGCAGCGCAGCAGCGGCACCGACCTCCGCCAGGCGCATCGCCATGGCGAACGGCGTCCCACCGAATGGGGCGGCGAAGTCGAGCGAGATGCCGTCACCCCCACCCTGGCCGGGATGGACACCGCTCCCCTCGACGAACGGCCGTGCCGCGACGGCGAGGTAGGCGCCGAGGGCCGCGAACGCCACCAGCGCCGTCACGAAGATCACGCCCCATGGCGCGCCGATCGAACTCGTCTGGCGCGCCAGGGCGGGTCGGGCGGTGACAAGCCAGAAGAGCGCCAGGCCGACGAGGACGAGCGCCGCGGAGAGCGAGAGCCAGCGGGTGCCGACCGTGAGTGCGTCGCCGGAGGGCGAGCCGCTCTCCGCGGCAATGGCGGGCGGCGGCTGCGAACCGGTCGGGTCGATGAGGAACGCCCAGATTCCCGCGGTGACGTGGCCGTCGATGGCCGAGGTCACACGGTAGCTCACGGTGTACACGCCGGGGTCCAGCGTGGGCACATCGACCGAGGCAACCAGCCCGCTCGTGTCGACCTGCACGGCGCCGATGCCCGCCACTGCCTGCTGCAGCTCGTCGAGCAGCTGAATCGATGCCGTGGCCGGGTCGATCGGTTCGTTGAAGGTCATCGTCAGCGCCGTCGGTGCCTCGCGCAGGCTGGCGTTCGCCGCCGGCGTCGACGAGACGAGCTCGGCGTGGGCGGCGGCGATCGCGGGTGCGAGGAGGGCCGCGGCCAGCACCCCCAACAGGGCGGCAGCAACGGCGCGCGGCCTCGTCATGGTTCGGCGAAGAACGGATCGTCCCCGAACAGCTCGAGCCACCGTCGCCGCATCTGGCGCACGGTTGCCACCACGGCGACGTCGGACGTGCCGGGGGGGAGCAGCCCGGCGATCGCGGCCCGCACCGGCTCGCTTCCCTCCATCCCGAGCAGGGCAAGGAAGTCATGAACGCGTTGCGCCGGGGTCTTGCCGTGCGCTCGGGTGCGGACCAGGACGTCGGCTTCGTGGTCGAGCGCGCCCTCATAGTCGGCCTCGCTCCGCTCGATCTCGGCCAGCAGCAGCGGGATGTGGTCGAGCCGGGGATCGGAGTACGCCCAGCGCACGAAGGAGTCGATGGCGGCCGGCTGGCGGTCATGGTGCCGGGCGTGGAATGCCTGCAGATACTGCTGGCGCTCCGACTCCGAGCGGGTCAGCGCGATCTGGGCGACCTGGCGCATCTCGGGCGTCCAGCGGCGCAGCGACTCGACGAATTGCCGGAGCGTGAGGCTGCCCGCGGGCTGCGGCCGAAATCGGTGATCGTGAGTCGGCTGCACGGGCCCGTATACTAGCCTCCGCATGCGCCGCCTGACCTCGCGGGGCCGGCTGCCTCGCCTTCTCGCGGGCATCGCGGCCATCCTCCTGGCCCTCACCTCGTCGCTGCCGGCACGTCCTGCCTCCGCAGCCGAGCCGTTGCTGCGGTATGTCGGTGGCGAGCCGGACACGCTCGACCCGGCCTTCATCGGCAGCGCCGGCGACGTCGAGTTCCTGCTCCAGCTGTACGCCGGTCTGACGCGGCTCGACGAGGATGGCAAGCCATACGCCTCGCTGGCCGAGTCGTGGACCGTCAGCGGCGATGGGCGCACCTACACGTTCACGATGCGGCCCGGGCTCACCTTCAGCGACGGCAGCCCGCTCGATGCCACCGACGTGCGCCGTTCATGGCTGCGCGTCCTCGACCCGGCGACGCACTCCACCGCTCCGGACGTCCTCAGCATCATCGAGGGTGCCGCAGAGCGGCTGGCCGGGGGATCCGAGGATGGGGTCGCGATCGAGGCGCCGGATGCCCGGACGCTGACCGTCCGGCTGAAGCACGCGGCCGCCTACTTCCTTGCCATCGCGGCGACTCCCACGGCGTTCGTCGTCCCGCGTAACGCGTCCGGGGGCGACGACAGCTGGCAGTCGATGGACAGCTCCGTCGGCTCGGGGCCGTACGTTGCCCGCGGGTTGCAGGGGACCGACATCGTGCTCCTCGCCAACGACCGATACCTGGCCGGGCCGCCCCCGATCGCCGAGATTCGATGGGTGACCGACCTGCCGGGGGACGGCGTCACGGCCTTCGCCGATGACGAAGTCGACCTGGTGAGCGTCGGCTCATTCGACGCCGGCTGGATCGCGTACGACAGGAACCTGGGGCCGGCGCTTCACCGTTCGGCCGCGCTCGGCATCCAGTACTTCGGCTTCGATACCACCCGGCCGCCGTTCAACGATGCCAGGGTCCGACGTGCCTTCGCGCTCGCGCTCGACCGTCCGCGGCTGGTGACGAACGCGGAGGGGAGCAGTGGCACGCCGGCCTCCAGCATCGTGCCGCCCGCGCTCTGGCCCGATGGGCTGGAGGACGACCACGTGACCGACCTCGCCGAGGCGCGCAGCCTCCTCGACGCCGCCGGCTACGCGGATCGGTCTCGCCTGGGGACGATCACCATCAACGGGTCCGGCCTGGGCGTGGGCCCGGCTGCAGCGGTGTGGGAGGACGAGCTTGACGTCGAGATCGCGATCGAGACGATGCGGTTCCGCGACTACCTGACGGCGCTCGTGGTCGATCCGCCGCAGGTGTTCACGATCAACTGGATCGCCGACTACCCGTCGCCGTACGCGCTCTACAGCCTCCTCCTGCTCCCCGACGCGACCAGCAACTACGGCCACTGGGACGACGCCGAGTTCGTGCGGCTCCTCGAGGTGGCCTCCGGGGCGGAGAGCGAGGCGGACCAGGCGGCCGCCTACCGGGCGGTGGACGCGCGGGTGGACAGCGAGGCGCCCATCATCCCCTGGGCGTACGGCGCCGGCTGGTGGTTGGTGCGGCCCGGCCTGCGCGGCCTCGGCAACCTGACGACGGGGCTGCTCGACCTGGGCAGAGTGTCGTGGGAGCAGTGATGCGCCGTCTCGTCCCGGTGGCCGCGATTGCCCTGGCGCTCGCGCTTGCCGCTTCCAGCCCGGCCGCAGCGTTCAGCGGCTTCGGCACCCTGGCCGCGACCGCGACCTACGACGGACAGATGCGCTTCACCGTGCAGCTGCCGGGCGGGCCGCCGGAGCAGCTCGAGCTGCTCCTCCGATTCGCGGGCTCGGAGTCGACGACGGTGGCCCCCGTCGATCCCGGCTCGTCGAGCGCCGAATACGTATGGGACACCGCGGACCGGCACGTCACGCCGAACACGACGATCGCCTATCGCTGGCGGGCGACGAACGGGGAGCAGGTGACCCTGAGCCCGGAGAAGACGCTCCTCTACGACGACGACCGTCCCGGCCTCGATTGGCACACTGCCACGATCGGCGCGGCGACGGTGCACTGGTACGGCGGCGCGGAGTCCCAGGCGCGCCATTTCGGCTCCATCTCGGCGGACGCGGCAGCCGCCGCGGAGGCGCTCCTCGGCCATGAACTGGCAGGGCCGATCGACATCTTCGTCTACGACTCACGCGACGATTTCTTCGGGGCCCTGGGCCCGGGGGCACGCGAGTGGACCGGCGCCGCGACGTACCCCGACCTGCGCACGATCTTCATGTGGCTCGGCGGCGGCTCGAGCAGCTTCCTCGAGACGACGATGACCCACGAGGTGACCCACGTGGTCTTCCAGGACGCCACCGCCAACCCGTTCCACGAACCGGCGAAGTGGTTCAACGAGGGGCTCGCGGTGTGGTCCGAGCAGCACTCCGCCGCCAGCCAGGTCGGCAACGTGCGATCGGCCGCCGCCGACGGCCGACTCCTGGCGTTCGGCGGCATCACCGAGTCATTCCCGATCGGCGACCAGGCGGCGCGGCTCGCCTACTCGGAGGGGGCGACGATGGTCGACCTGATCGTCGATACCTACGGCCAGGACGCGATCGCCGCCATCGCCGCGGCGTGGCGTGACGGCGCGGGCGATGACGAGGCCCTGGAAGCGGGGACCGGCGTTCCGGTGGACGAGCTGTACGACGCCTACTTCGCCTCCTTCGGCGCAGCGGCCCCGACCGCCATCGAGCCGGCGCCGATCCTCCCGTCGAACGTTGACAAGCCACCGCAGCCGAGCGCCCCGGCCCAGGTGGACGAGAGCGCCTCTGCCGCGCCCTCGCCTTCACCCACCCAGGAGCCGGCCCAGACCGATGGCAACGGGGCGTGGATCCAGGGCGCGATCATCGCCGGGATCCTGGTCGGGGTGCTGGTGGCGGTCGTCGCCAACCGGCGACGGGGATCCCGGGCGGCATGACCCAGCGAAGTCGGCGGCTGATTGTCAGCCCACAATGGGCGGTGAGTATCGCCGGCGCCCTGGCGGTCATCGGCTTTGTCGGCTACGCGCAGTGGAACGGTTCGCCGGAGCGCGCCCAGTTCGCGACGTCGGTGCAGCAGGTGCTCGCCGACCAGGTCTCCACGCTGGAGGACGAGCAGGAGGACCTGCGTGACCAGCTGGCCGCAGCGGAGGCCCAGGTCCTCGATTTCCAGACTGCCTCGACGACCTCGTCGTCGGCGTTGGCGGAGGTCAATCGGCGCCTGGAGGACGCGCGCCTGGCGTCCGGCCTGACCGCGCTGGAAGGCCCCGGCGTCGTCATCGAAATCTCGGATTCCAAGCGCGTGATCCCCGATGGCGAGAATCCGGCCAACTACATCGTCCTGGTCGACGATCTGCGCGATATCGTGGTCGCGCTGTGGGCCTCTGGCGCCGAGGCGATCACGATCAACGGCGAGCGGCTGGTCGCGACCTCCTCGATCTACGGCGTGGGCGCATCGATCCTGGTCAATACCGCGTTCCTGTCGCCGCCATTCCGGATCGAGGCGATCGGCTCTGACGGGCTGCTCGAGCGGTTCTCCGAAAACCGTGCCTTCAAGAGTCGCGTCGCGCAGCGCATCAGCGCCTTCGGGCTCGAATTCGCGAGCCAGGCCGCCGACGCGCTCGACCTGCCGGCCTTCGTCGGCAATACGCGCTTCCGCTGGGCGGTCCCAACGGACGGGGCGCCGTCATGAAGACGTCCGTTGCGCAGGCGACCATGTTCGCGGTGGCAGTGCTGATCGGGATGCTGGCGGTGGGCCAGCTGAACTCCCAGGCTCGCCCGATCGAGATCAGCCGGCTCTCCCCGACCGAGCTCTCGACCCTGATCGAGACGCTCACCGCCAGGAACCGGGAGCTGCGCTCCGGCCTGGCCGACATCCGCGACCAGCTGCGGCAATACGAGATCTCCGGGCCGCAGGGCGAGAGCGCCCTGCAGGTCAGTCGCGAGGACCTTCGCCGCATCACCGCGTTCGCCGGAATCGCAGGGGTGGATGGGCAGGGGATCGTGATGAACGTCGACGGCAAGCTGGACGCCATCGCGTTGAACGACCTCATCAACGAGCTCCGCAACGCGGGCGCGGAGGCGATCGCGGTGGATGACGTTCGGGTCACGGCGCGCTCGGTGGCGACCGAGGGTCCGCGGGCGATCGAGCTTGACGGGGTCGAGATCGGAGAGCAGTTCACGCTTCGCGCGGTCGGGTCGCCCGACGGTCTCCTCGGCGCGATGGAGCGCCCAGGTGGGATCATCTCCCAGCTCAAGCTGTTCATCAAAGCCACGATCCAGATCCGCCAGGCGGAGTCCGTGGCGCTGCCGGCGAGCGATGTCTCGCTGCTGCCGGTGGTCGGGACTCCGGCCGAATGAGGAGACGATGCAGGAACTGATCGACCTGGCCCTGGACGTGGCCCGCACCGGCGGAGCCGGCTATGCCGACATCCGAATCGTCGAGCGCGCGACGGAGTCCCTGACCGTGAAGAACGGCAACCTCGCGGAGGCGAGCTCGAATCGGTCCGCCGGTTTCGGCGTCCGCGTGCTGGTCGATGGCGCCTGGGGCTTTGCCGGCAGCTCACGGATCGAACGAGCGGAGGTGGAGCGGACCGCCCGCGAGGCGGTGGCCATCGCCCGCGCGAGCGGCCTCGCAACGCGCGAGCCGATCGTGCTCGACGACTCGCCGCCCGCCGTGGCGGAGTACCGCACCCCGGTTCGCGAGGATCCCTTCGCGGTCCCGCTCGACGAGAAGCTGCGCATCCTCTTCGAGGCCGACGCGGTGATGAGCAAGGTCGCGGGCGTGACGCTGCGCACGAGCGGGATGGAGTTCGGTCGCGAGCGGAAGACCTTCGCCTCGACCGAGGGAGCACGGATCGAGCAGGAGATCGTCGATTCCGGGGCGGGGATCGAGGCGATGGCCTTCAATGACCATGAGGTCCAGCGCCGCAGCTATCCGCAGTCGGCCAGCGGCCAGCACGTGACGGCCGGCTTCGAGGCCGTCCGCGACCTTCGGCTGGTCGAGAACGCGCAGCGCATCGCCGAGGAGGCGGTCGCGCTCCTCGATGCACCGCAGTGTCCGTCCGGCAAGATGACCCTGATCATCGACTCACCCCAGCTGGCGCTGCAGGTCCACGAGTCGTGCGGCCATCCGATCGAGCTGGACCGCGTGCTCGGCATGGAGGCCAGCTTCGCCGGGACGAGCTTCCTCACGCTCGACAAGCTCGACGCGCTCCAGTACGGCAGCGAGATCGTGAACATGGAGGCCGATGCGACGGCTCCCGGCGGACTCGGCACCTTCGGCTTCGACGACGAGGGCGTTGCCGCGCAGAAGGTCCCGATCGTGACTGCCGGACGCCTGGTCGGCTACCTCACCAGCCGCGAGACCGCGCCGATCATCGGTCGCCGCAGCATGGGCAGCAGTCGGGCCTCGGGCTGGAATGTGATTCCACTGATCCGCATGACGAACGTCAACCTGCGGCCGGGGAGCGCAGGGACCCTCGAGGACCTCATCGCCGACACGGCCGACGGGCTCTTCGTCAGCACGAACCACTCCTGGAGCATCGACGACCGACGCCTCAATTTCCAGTTCGGGACCGAGATCGGCTGGCTGATCAAGGACGGGCGACTCACCGAGATGGTCAAGAACCCGACCTATACCGGCATCACGCCGCAGTTCTGGGGAAGCTGCGACGCGATCTGCGGGCCATCGGAATGGAAGCTGTGGGGGGTCCCCAACTGCGGCAAGGGCGAGCCGATGCAGACCCACGGCGTGGGCCATGGTGCGGCGCCGGCGCGGTTCCGCGGTGTCGAGGTCGGGGTCGGCCGATGGTAGACGCACGGATGGATCCGGCCGAGGTCGACGCGCTGCTCTCCCGCGCATTGTCGCTGGCCACCGATGCCGAGGCGGAGGCGATCTTCACCGAGCGCAGCGCTGCGCTGACGCGCTTCGCCAACTCGCGAATCCACCAGAACGTGGCCGAGCGCGACGCCACCCTCCGGCTGCGCCTGGTGCGCGACGATCGCACCGGCGTCGCAAGCACGAATCGGCTCGACGACGAGGGACTCCGCGAGGCGGTGGCCCGCGCCTCGGCAACCCTTGCGCTGGCCACCCCGAACCCGCGCGGCGCGCCGCTGGCGGCGCCGAATCCGTCCAGCGCGGACCCAAGCCTCGGCTTCGTCACCGGGACGGCCAATGCCGATCCGGACCTGCGGGCTGCGGGCGCGCGGGCGGTGATCGCGGCGGGGGATGCCGCGCACCTCGAGTCGAGCGGCGCCTTCTCGACCGAGACCGCGACCCTGGCCGTGGCCAACACCCGGGGGATGCGGAACGTCCACAGCGTGACACAGGCGAAGCTGCTCACCGTGATGATGGGAGAGAACGGCGCCTCCGGCTACGCCCAGGCCACTGCCCCCGACATTCGGGCCATCGACCCGTCCGCGGTCGGCGAGGAGGCGGCAGACAAGGCCACCCGCAGCGCGGATGCCGTGGAGCTCGAGCCCGGAGAATATCCGGTGGTGCTGGAGGAGTACGCGGTCGCGACCCTGCTCGAGTACCTGTCCTGGGTGGGATTCTCCGCCCTGGCGGTCGAGGAGGGACGCTCGTTCATGGACCTCGGCCAGCAGATCATGGGACCGAACGTCTCGATCTGGGACGACGGCCAAGACCCGCGCGGGCTCCCGACCGCGATCGACTACGAGGGAGTCCCCAAGCAGCGGGTCGATCTCATCACGAACGGGGTGGCGCATGCAGTGGTGCACGACACTGCCACCGCGGCGCGCGCAGGAGTCGCCTCGACGGGGCACGGCCTGCCGGCTCCGAATTCGGTGGGTCCAATGGCCTGGAACCTGTTCATGTCCCCCGGATCCAGTGCCAAGGAGGTGATGGTCTCCGGCATCGACCGCGGCGTATGGGTGACCCGCTTCCACTACGTGAACATCGTGCACGCCAAGCGCGGCATCCTGACCGGCATGACGAAGGACGGGACCTTCCTCATCGAGGATGGCCGCATCACGCGTCCGATTCGGAACCTGCGCTTCTCGCAGTCGATCCCGGATGCCTTCAGCGCGATCGAGGCAATCGGCTCGGAAACCCGGCTCGTGGCCGCCGAGTACTCGGGCATCAATGTGCGCGTCCCGGCGCTGCGGCTCGCGAAGTTCGCCTTCACCGGAGCCACCGGCGCCGAGGCGCCGGCCTAGCGTGGCCGCGGTCGATCTGCGCATCGATGACCGGATCGCGTTGCGCAAGACGCACCCGTGCGGCAGCCAGGCGTGGCGGGTGACAAGGTTGGGCGCTGACATCGGCCTGGTGTGCGAGGGGTGCGGGCATCGGATCCTGATGGACCGGCTGGACGTCGAGCGGCGATTCACCGGCCACCTGGAGCGCGGCCCGCAGGCGGAGATCTGAGCCATGGCCCACCTCGAGCTGCCGCCTCACGTCGACCTGCCGCCCGACCTGCCGGTCTCGGAGCCGTCGCGCTCGGTCTTCCAGAACCGGTCGTTCGTGCTGCTGTGGGTGGCCCAGGTCCTCAGCCAGCTGGCGAGCAACATGGTGCTGGCCGGCCTCATGGCGACGGTGGTGCTGGCCACCGGATCCAACACCGCCAACGCGGTCCTGATCCTGACCTTCCTCGTGCCGGCGGTTGCCTTCAGCGCCATTGCCGGCGTCCTCGTCGAGCGCAGCGACGCGCGCCTGATCATGTTGGCCTCGAACCTTCTTCGGGCCGGCGGGATCGTCCTCTTCCTGTTGGTCGGCAGCAACGTCGCCCTGATCCTGGTCATCAACCTGCTCGTATCGACCGTGACCGCCTTCTTCATCCCGGCCGAGCTGACCGCCATCCCGCGCCTGGTGGACCGGCGCCAGCTGATGGCCGCCAACTCGACGTTCGTGCTGACGATCAACGCGACCTTCGCCATCGGCTTTGGCTTCCTCGGCCCGCTGCTGCTGACCACCGCTGGCGTGAGCGCGGTCTACATCGTCGTCGCGGTGATGTTCGGCCTCGCCGCGCTCGCCATCATCCCGTTGCCGGCGGTCAAGCCAGAGAAGCACGACGAGATCAGCGTCCAGGAGACTGGGCGAGCGCTGACCGCGGTCTTCGACCAGCTGAATGAGGGCATCGCCTTCGTGCGCGGTCATCGGCAGATCGCCTGGTCGCTCGCCTACCTCGGCATCGCGGCCAGCCTGATCGCCGTCATGGGCGCCATCGGGCCGGGCTTCGCAACCGACATCCTGCTGCTGCGTCCCCAGGACTTCTTCTTCGTCATGGGCCCCGCCGGGCTGGGCGCGGTGCTCGGCATCCTGTTCCTGAATGCCTACGGGGCCAAGATTCCGCGGCGGCTGCTGATCGACCTCGGACTGGTCGCCATGGGGATCACGCTCATCGGCCTGGCCCTGGTGAAGCCCATCACGGTCTTCGTATCGCCGGCCCTGGGGCCGCTCGAGGAGAACCTGCCGGCAGCCCTCAGCCCGCTTCTGTCGCTGATCGCGCTGGTAGTGGTGATCGGCATCGCCGCGGGGGTCGAATACGCCATGGTCGCCATCCCGGCCCAGACCGCGCTCCAGGAGGACCTGCCGGTCGAGGTGCGCGGTCGCATCTTCGGCATCCTCAACACGCTGCTCTCGGTCGCCTCGTTCCTGCCGGTGCTGGTCGGACCGGCTGCCGCCGACCTCCTGAACATCGCGTTCCCGGGAGCCGGCATCCCGGCGGTCATGGCATTCCTCGGCCTGATCACCTTCTGGCTGGGGATCCGCTCGTGGCGGCGCAACGCGGCGGCCGGCCTCCACAACGGCGAATCGCCCGCCACCCCGCCACATGGCGACTAGAGCCACCGCGACCGCCCTCCTGGTCGCGTCGGCGGTCATCGCCTGGCTGGCGATCACGTTCGCGGTGGTGGCACGCGCTCTCCAGTCGGTGATCGCGTTCTCGCTGGTTTACGTCGCATACCTCGCGTTGCGGGGCTACCAGGCCATGCGCGACGCTCGCCTCGATGGGGCCGGCGAGGATCGACCGTGGGTCACGCTCCTCGTGGCGGCCCGCAACGAGGCTCCGGTCATTGCCGCGACACTCGCCGGGCTGGTTCGCCAGGACTACGCCGATGGCAGCGGCCCGCGCTTCGACGTGCTCCTCGTCGACGACGGCTCGACCGACAACACCGGCGCCCTGGCCAGCCGAGTGGCCGCCGACCATCCCGATCGCCTGCGGGTGGTACGTCGCGAGCCGGGCGACGGCCCGAGCATGAAGGCCGCCGCGCTCGCCTTCGCCCATCCCCATGCTCGCGGCGACATCATCGGCGTGGTGGATGCCGATGCGACCGTCTCGCCAGGATTCATTACCGGGGTCATGCAGGCATGGGGCTCCGACCCTGCCGCGGTCGCCATCCAGGCTCAGCGTCGTGCGCACAACCGGGTCTATGGGTGGTTCGCCGCCGCGCAGGACGAGGAGCTGCTGATGGACATGGCCAGCCAGTGCGGCCGTCGCGCGACCGACGGCACCGCGGAGCTGCGCGGCAACGGGATGTTCGTGCGCCGGGAAGCCCTCGAACGGGTGGGCGGTTGGAACCCGACGGCGCTCACCGAGGATCTCGAGCTGTCGACGCGGCTGGTGGCTGCTGGCGAGCGGATCGCGCTCGCGCCGGCGGCGGAGGTGGGCGAGGAGGCGGTGATCACGCTGCCGGGCCTGTGGAAGCAGCGTCTCCGGTGGGCTGAGGGGAGCATCCGCCGCCTGATCGACCTTGGTCCGGGCCTGCTTCGCGCTCGAGCAGTCCCGATGGGGCGGAAGCTGGATTTCCTCGCCTTCACCGGCGAGTTCCTCATCCCACCGCTCTTCGTGACGACGGTTGTCGCCAGCCTGCTGACGATCCCGCTGCCGCGTCCGGCCGACTGGACCGTGCCGGCGTCGCTCTTCATCGGGTACGGGATGGGGTCGTTCCTGCTGGCCATGGCCGGCGTGGCGGCCCAGGGGCAGCGAGGGCCCGGCGTCCTCGGCCGGGCGACTCGTGGGTCGCTCTTCCTCTCCCATTGGCTGCTGGTGGTTCCCGTCGCGCTGGTGCGGATCGCCGTCGGGCAGCAGGCGACGACCTTCGTCCAGACCCGCCGCATCGGTCACCAGCGCGATGAACCTGATACGGCCCCTGACCGCGGGGCGTAGGATCGCGCTGAAATTTGGTCTCGATGGCGATCGGGTGGAGGCGATTGGCATGGCTGGGCACCCCGACGATCCGCAGGCATTCCACATCCAGGAAGACACCCGGCAGCCGGTCGGGCCGGGACCCGAGGCGCCGTTGACGCCTTCCTTTGATCCGACCCGCCTCGACTTCGGCCACTACGCCGGCACGACCATTGCCGAGCTGGCGAGCGTCGACCCGGACTACCTGCGCTGGCTGGAGCGGCATCCATCCGGTGTCCGGTATCGCGCGGAGATCCATCGCGCGCTCGGCGTCGTCCCGTACTCCACCGACTGGCGTCGTTGAGGAGGGTGGGGAGACGCCGTGCCGAGTATCGATCGGCGTTCATTCAATGAGCCGGATGAGGTCTATCCGACCGATGACGGGAGCCGCACCGAGCTGATCTCCATCGGCGACAACATGGTGATGCGCTCGGTGATGAAGCCCGGCTGGAGCTGGGAGCAGTACATCAAGCCGATGGGTGACGATCCGTCCTGCCCGATGGAGCACCGCGAGGTGATCCTGTCAGGACGGATCCGCTACCTGATGGACGATGGGACCGAGGTCATTGGTCAGGCGGGCGACTACCTCGAGATCTCGCCCGGTCACCTCGCCTGGGTGCTGGGCGACGAGCCCTGCGTCACGATCGACTGGTAGCCGAGATGGTCTGGACGGTCCGATCGGTCATTGCCACAGTCCTCTGGGTGGCTGCCGGGCTGCTGACCCTCTTCTTTCTCTTCTCGGGCTGGTGGATCTTCGCCCCGTTCGCCTTCGCCAGCGGGGGAGGCGGCGAGGTGCTGGTGCTGATCCTGGCCATCGTCGGCCTCGCGGGGGCCGCGCACCTCATCGGTCGTCGCGCATCCTCGTAGCCGACGGCCCACCGGGCCCCGATCAGAACCGTACGTTCGCCAGGAGCCGGTCCGCCAGCTCGAAGAACCGTTCGAGCTCCTCAACCGAGCTGGCAGCTGCCGTCTCGGCGCTGAGCATCATGGTCACCGTCTTCCCCTCGACCTCAACCGCCTTGATGCGGATGCGCTCGCCCGGGTGCGCACGCCACGTCTCACCGCCGACCGGGAAGACGTTGACCTCACCCGATCCGAAGGAGCCGCAGGCCGCCAGCGCCCCCTCGCCGATGTCGACGTACATCGCAAGGCCACTGCGGCCGCCAATGGTGGTCGGGTCCCACTGGCTGACCGTCATGTACTCAACGGTGTTCAGCGCGCTCCACAGCTCGAGCGGCGTCGACCCGGTCTCGACGGTCGGGCCATCCTCAGCGCACGCGCTGGTGTTGACGCGCTCGACTCGACCGATGTCGACGTGCCCCTGAGGTTCGCCGTCGTATTGAAAGCCAACGTACTTGAGTCCGATTCGGTAGGCGGTCCACCCGGTATCGGAGATGAGCAAGGCGAATGGCGGCTCGAACTCGTCCGCCATGTATGAGCCGATCTCCAGGCTGCCGAGCTCGAGTGACGGCAGCTGCGACGATGCCCCGGCCGACGGCGATGGTGAGCCGCTGGCTCCGGGCGCCCCGGGCTGCAGGGCCAGCACGGCGGCAACCACTGCCACGGCCGTGGCGAGGACGCTTCCGCCTGCGATCAGCCATCGACGCATCGGTCGGTGGGGGACCAGCGAAACGCCCTGGCCACTGACCGCGAAGAGGTGAACCGGATCGGCGACTCCTTTCAGTCTGCGCCGGCCGCGGCTTGCGAAGCCCACGGCGATGCTGGCCTGGGTGATGCCCCGGACGGTGCTGGTGACCAGCACTTCGCCGGGACTGGCCGTCGCACAGACCCGGGCCGCGAGATTGACTGCCGAGCCGACGAACCCGTCGGCGGTCTGCTCGGCCTCGCCGGCGTTGATGCCGACGCCCACGCGGATCGGTCGATCGGGGCGGTCCGCGCTGGCTTCCGCAGCGCCGCGGACGATGTCCAGGCCGCACAGGATTGCCCCGGACGCCGAAGGGAAGACGGCGTAGACCCCGTCTCCCTCGGTCTTGATCTCGGCGCCGTGGTGCTGCGCAACCGCCGCCCGCGTGATGGCCAGGTAGTCGTCCAGCAGCGCCACTCCAGCCGCGTTGCCGGCTCGCTCGAGGAAGGCGGTGTAGCCGCGCAGGTCAGCGAACAGGAAGCATCGGTACGTCGTGCTGGAGGCACCGCTGCTGGCGGACCGGGTCGGGCCCTCGCTCATGCCTCAATAGTAGTGTGAGCCTCTGGTCTGATAGCCACGATGCCGGGACAAGTCCCCGTGTCGCAAGAACCACCGGCCATGCACTATTCTTGAGTTCAGAACGTCGGGCGGCTAGCTCAGCTGGTTAGAGCACTTGCTTGACATGCAAGAGGTCACTGGTTCGAGTCCAGTGTCGCCCACCACCCTACCCTCGGCGGGCTTCGTGTTTCGCCCGCAAGGTCTGGACGTGGCGGGTCGCCCGTTCGCGCTTCCACCGGTGGTACTACCCGAGTACTGCACCAGACCGCACTCGGTCGATTTGGCCCCATCCGTCGGGGGGACCCGACATCCCGGAAGTACTACCTCGTCATGGTCCTTCCTGCGGCGGCCCGCCATCCTGCCGGCATGTCCAACTCAACCGTGCTCACCGACCGCCTCTTCGCTCATCGTCGCTTCCGCATGCCGCTGGCCGCTGTCGGCACCGCCGTCATCAGCCTGTCCATGCTCCTCTCCGTCAGCCCGGCCCTCGGCGCCGCGAACAACGGCAACGGCTCGAACGGAAACTCCTCCAGCGGTGGCACGGGTGGCACCTCCGGCAATGTAAAGGTCCACGATGTTGGAACCGGCGTTGAGACCTCGGGCACGGACAACGAGCCCCATGTCTGTTCCTTCTGGCTTGGCTTCGAGCTCGATGCCCCGTACGAGGCGGGCACCTGGGTCGTCGTGAGCTGGGCGCCGACCGGCGACGGATCGACTGTCGCGTCGGGCGTCTACGACACGGCAGGGGATGGAGTCGACATCTCGGGGGTGATCGAGGTGCCCGCCGGGCACTATCGAGTCGAATGGGAAGCAACCGGTGCCACGACGAACAAGAAGAAGACGTTCTGGGTTGATGCCGATTGCGGGCAGGCAGCCCCGCCCGACGAGGAGTCCCAGCCCGAGGACGTGACCCCGCCGAGCGATGCCCCCGGCTCGCCGGACGAAGAGACACAGCCCGAGGACGTGACCCCGCCGAGCGATGCCCCCGGCTCGCCCGACGAGGAGACACAGCCCGACGAGCTGGTCCTGTCTGGCCAGGGGACCGCGCCCGAGGAGGACGAGGCACCAGCCGATGAGGCTCCTGCGTCAGACGATGAGGCGCCGGCCCCGGACGAGGAGGCTCCTGCGTCAGACGATGAGGCTCCCGCAACGGACGAAGAGGATGTCGCTCCCGTCGAGGAGCCTGCGAGCGAGGACGTCACGTCGCCCGAAGATGATTCAGCAGCCCACGAGCCGGCCGAAGCAGACGAGCAGGTCCAGGCCGGAGGTTCCGAAGCGACCGATCCCGCCAGGCCACCCTCACAGGACCAGCTTGGCGGCACCGGCAGCCCCGACCGTCCGACGATGTCCGACACCGCCATGCGTCAGACGCCTGTGCCGGGCGGCGAGTTCGCCGGCCTCACCCTGTTCCTCCTGGTCGGCGCGCACATGGCAATGCGTCGCGATCGCCTGGTCCCTTCGACGCACGACTGACCTCTGGCGGGCGCGGCCATCCGGGTACCCTACGGAGACTGCATCCCGTCGAGGTCAACCGTGAGCTTCTGGTCCAGGGGCCGCCGTGGTGAGGAGCCGGAAGGGGCTCCGGGTGCTGCCGTACCTGCGGCGACCCATCTCGCCGTCGTCGAATTCTGGGCGCCGAGCCAGCGGACCCTTGCGGCCATGGATCTGAGTCGGGAACGACTGACCGACCTCGTCAACCGCGAGGACTACCTTCCCGTGGTGCTGCTCACCGAGCAGCCGGAGGACCTCTCCAAGCCGATCGAGATACGTGCCGGCCAGCAGTGGTCGCATCTCAAGGTGGAGGACGCGCTGCTCATCCTGCCACCTCCACAGGTCAGCAACCCGCTTCGCCGGCTGCACCGTCCGCGACAGCCGGTCGAGATCGTCGTCGGTCCCTTCACGGTGACCGGCATGGTCAGCGTCCCGCCGGGTGCTCAGGCGGCCAGCTTCCTCTTCCGTCAGAACACGCGCTTCGCCGCGGTCACCCGGGCCGTGGTCCGCGATCGCGGCCTGCCGGGATTCGAGCAGCACGCCGAGGTCATGCTGGTCAGCATGCGAGGGGTCGAGACGATCCAGGACGTGGGGCTCGATCACCCGGAGGCGATCGCCTCTCCCGAGACGGCACCTTAACGCTAGGTCGGTCAGGCAGCTCCGGACATCGTCAGCGCGTTGCGGATGCGGTCGGCATCGTCCGCATCGGCCATGCGGGCCAGCCAGCTTGGCTCCAGGTCACGCACCGTCGCCACCAGGTCGTCGGCCTCGAGCTCGCGGAGGAGCCCGTTGGCGCAGAGCGCCAGCAGGACCGATGCGATCTGTGGGTCGTACCAGGTCCCGGATCGGGAATGAATGGTCGTGATGGCGGCCTGCGCTCCCTGCTCGGCCACCGCGATCTCGAGGCCGTCGGCAAGCGCCACGATCCGTGCGAAGAGCGGGACCGCCTCGGCGGTGAGGCCCATGGGCAATCCGCGGCCGTCCCAGCGCTCATGGAGCGCCATCACCGTGACGGCGACCTCCGGGCCGAAGCCGGCGCGGGTCGCGAACTGGGCTCCACGGCGGACGCGCAGGTGCTCGGCCGCGCGGCGCTCCTCGTCCGTGCCGCGCGCTGTTGGCATCAGGCGGCGCATCATCGCGGGACGGGCTGAGCTGGGGTCTGCGTCGGAGACGCTGCCCACGTCGTGCATCAGGGCGGCGTAGAAGAGCCCCAGCCGATCTCGATCGGAGATGCTCATCGCCTCTGCCAGGCGCATCGCCACATAGCAGGTGCGGACCGCATGGCCCGGCTCGTGTCCGGCCAGCTCGTCAAGCATCGGCGTCATCTCCAGCAGGAGATCAGCCACGCGGGTGGCATGCCGCGGATACGCGTTGCGCGCCGTTGCCTCGGCTCTCATGCGGCCAGTCTCAGGGGCTGGGTGCCGAGCGGGAATGGCCCCAAGGTACCCCCGGGTACCGCCTCTCAGGAGCGGAGCCGCGCCTCGATCGCAGCCAGGCTCGGCATTCCGCTCCGTGCGCCGGTGCCTGTCACGCTGAGGCCGGCGGCGCAGTTCGCGGCCACTGCCGCGTCCTCGAGGTTGTGGCCGCCTGCCAGCCAGGCCGCCAGCACGCCCGAGAAGGTGTCGCCGGCGCCGGTCGTGTCCACGGCCTCAACCGCAACGGCCGGAATCGAGCGCCGCCGCGTGCCCTGGGCCAGCAGCGCCCCGGCGGCGCCGAGCGTGACGACCACGGCGTCAGCTCCCGCACTGATCAGCGTCGAGATGCCGGCATCCAGGTCTTCGGCGCCGGTCATCGCCAGCAGCTCATCGGCGTTGGGGGTGAGGATGACTCCAGCCTCCAACAGCCCAACCGGGAGCGGTTGAGCGGGTGCGGGATTGACGATCGCCTGCAGGCCGATCCGCCGGGCTGCCTGCACGCCGGCGGTCACGGCCGAGATCGGGACCTCGAAGCAGGTGAGCAGCACGCCCGGGCCGGTCGGAAGGTCGGCCAGCGAAACGTCATCGGCCGATACGAGCGCGTTGGCGCCAGAGGCGACCACGATCTGATTCTCGCCGTCAGGGGCGACCGCGATGATGGCAACACCGGTGGGAGCGTCCACGCGGCGGACCGCGGAGACGTCGATCCCCTCCGCTACGAGCGCCGCCAGCGACTCTGTGCCGTCCGCATCCGCTCCCACCGCCCCGATCATCGCCACGGATGCGCCGGCCCGGGCAGCGGCCACCGCCTGGTTGGCGCCCTTCCCACCCAGGTGCCGCGAGAACGCCCCGCCGGTAACCGTCTCGCCGGCGCGCGGCAGGTGGGGCGCGGTCACCACCAGGTCGACGTTGATCGAGCCGACCACGACCACCCGACCCATGGCGTCAGGCTGCCGCGGCCAGCGCGCCCGGCAGGGCAGCCGCCAGGCGCTCGAACTGCTCGAGGTCGTTGTAGGCCGCTGCGGAGGTGCGGATCAGCCGTCGCCATGGACCGCCATCGGGCCGTTGCGGCCAGGGCGTCACCATCACCTGCATCCCGAGGGTGGCGAGGTGGTCGTGAACGGGGTCGTCGTACAGGTCGACCCCCTGCACCTTCCCCTGCCGGGCATCGAGCGGCAGCGGCACCGAGGCCATGGTGCCGATCATTTCATCGGGTGCAGGGGGATCAACGCCCAGCGCGGCGCAGAGGAGGTCGCGGCCCGCGACGGCCAGCTTGCGGTTCCTGGCACGCAGCGTTGCCCATCCGCCAGGCATGAGCTCCTCGCCGAACCGGATGGCATCGACCGTCGCGAGGTACGCGGACGGATCAGCCGTTCCGGTCCAGTCGAACTCGACCCGAAACCGGCTGCGGTCGGTGCGTGTCGAATTCGCCCCGTGGCTGATGGAGAGCGGGCGAATCGCCGCCTGGTGGTCGGGTCGCACCCAGATGAAGCCCGATCCCTTCGGCGCGCAGACCCACTTGTGCAGGTTGGCCGTGTAGTACGTCGCGCCGATCGACGGCACGTCGAGCTCAACCTGCCCTGGCGCATGGGCGCCGTCCACCAGCGTCTCGACGCCGCGAGCGGTGAGCTCGGCGACGAGGCGCTGGATCGGGAAGACGAGCGCCGTCGCGGAGGTGATGTGGTCGATCACCGCCAGTCGGGTCCGCGAGGTCACCGCATCGAGGATCGCTTCGGCGACGGAATCGGGAGAGGAGCCGGGGAAGGCCACCGGCGCGATCACCACGTAGGCCCCATCGCGCTGCGCCACGTACTCCATCGTGTTCTTCGCTGCGTTGTAGGCGTGGTCGGTCGTCAGCAGCTCGTCGCCCGGGTCGAAGCGCAGCGAGCGCAGGATCGTGTTCGTGCCGGCGGTGGCGTTCGGGACGAACGCAAGGTCGTTGGGATCGGCGGCGACGAAGGCGCCCAGGGCAGCGCGTGTCAGATCAAGGGCAGGTTCCAGCTCGTACGAGAAGAAGCGAACCGGCTCGGCCTCCATCCGATCGCGCCATGCCTGCTGCGCGGCCAGCACCGGCCGTGGAGCGGCGCCGAAGGAGCCGTGGTTCAGGAACGCGATGGCCGGATCCAGGGTCCAGTGCTCGGCGAACTCGGACGGCATCGCGGGCTATCGTAGACCGATGTCCGAGGCCCACGCCCCTGTGCCATCGCCCAGCGCGGTCATCTTCGATCTCGACGGAACGCTGGTCGACACGGTGGAGGCTCGCATCCGGGCCTGGCTCACGGTCTTCGAGCAGGAGGGGATCCCGGCCGATCGCAGTCAGGTGGCCGTTCTGATCGGTTTGGACGGGCGGCGCCTCGCCCGGGAGGTCGCGGAAACGGCCGGCGTCAGCCTGGCACCGGGGCGTGACGAGCGGATCGATGCTCGCTGTGGCGACATCTTCGCGGAGCTCAACGCTCGTCCGAGTCCGTTGGCGGGCGTCAGTGGCGCCCTGGCGCGGATCGAAGCCGCCGGTGTGCCGTGGGCGATCGCCACCTCGAGCCGGCGGGAGCAGGTGGCGCCCTCTGTCGAAGCCCTGGGCCTGGCACGCTCGCCATTGATCGTGGACGGCAGCCACGTCGAGCATGCCAAGCCGGCGCCGGATCTCCTCCTGCTGGCCGCGAAGGAGCTGCGCGCCGATCCCGCAACCTGCTGGTACGTGGGCGATGCCACGTGGGACATGCGCGCCGCCACCGCTGCCGGGATGGTCCCGATCGGCGTCACCTCGGGCGCGGTGGATGCGTCAGCGCTTCGCGAAGCGGGCGCCCGATGGGTGATCGCCTCGCTCGCCGATCTGGAGGTCTGAGCGGGAGGTGCCGCTCGAGAAATATCGGTCCAAGCGCGACTTCGCCAGGACCCCTGAGCCCGAGCCAGGCCCGGTGGGGAATGGGAGTGGACGCTACGTGGTGCAGCGGCATCGGGCCAGCCGCCTCCATTACGACCTGCGACTCGAGATCGGCGGGGTCCTCGTGAGCTGGGCAGTCCCGCGCGGGCCGACCCTCGATCCCGACGAGCGGCGCATGGCGATGCGCACCGAGGACCATCCGATCGAGTACCTCGAGTTCGAGGCCACCATTCCGCGGGGCGAGTACGGGGCGGGGGACATGATCGTGTGGGACTGGGGCACGTTCGTGCCGGAGGAGACCGATGACCCGGCCGCCGCCCTCCAGGCGGGCGAGCTCAAGTTCCGCGTCAACGGAGAGCGGCTGCGAGGCCGTTTCACGATCGTCCAGACGGGCGGCAAGCGCGACGCCTTCGGCCGCAAGTCGGAGCCCGCGCAGTGGCTGCTGATCCACAAGCGCGACGACGACGCGGTGGCCGGCTGGGATGCCGAGGAGCACGCCACCAGCGTCAAGACCGGCCGCACCAACGACGAGCTGGCCGAGGGGGCCGAGCCACGATTCGTCGCTCCGCCGCCGAGCCTCGAGCCGGAGCCGGACCTCTCCGCGGCCCGCCCCGCCGCGCTCCCCGATTTCATCAAGCCGATGCTGGCCACCATGACCGAGGGCGCGTTCGACGATCCCGATTGGCTGTACGAGATCAAGTGGGACGGCTATCGCGTCGAGGCGGTGGTGCACCCCAAGGGAGTCAGGCTCTACACGCGCAACCGGATCGACGCCGCCACGTACTTCCCGGACCTGGCGGGTCCGGCCGACTGGATCGCGGCCCGCGAGGCGATCGTGGACGGGGAGGTGGTGGCATTCGACCCCGACGGCCGGCCCGACTTCTCGCTGCTCCAGGACCGCACCGGCTTGCGCGGCCTCGAAGCTGCCACCGGGCGGCGCTCGCCGGACGGCCCGCGCCTGACGGCGGATGAGCGCCGGGCGATCCCGCTCGCCTACATGGTCTTCGACCTGCTGCACCTCGACGGCAGCTCGCTCCTGGAGGTCCCGCTCGAGGAGCGCAAGCGCCTCCTGCGTCGCGTGATTCGTCCGCATCCGATGGTCCGCTACGCCGCCCACGTCGTCGGGGAAGGCGATGCCTTCGTGCGAGCCGCCGCGGAACGGGGGTTGGAGGGGGTCGTCGCCAAGCGACGCGCGAGCCGCTACGAGCCGGGGAAGCGATCAGGTGACTGGCTGAAGATCAAGCTGCGCCGCGAGCAGGAGATGGTGGTCGCCGGCTGGCTGCCAGGGAAGGGGAGCGCCGGCGAGCTCGGATCGTTGATCGTGGCCGTCAATGCCGATGGCCGGCTGCGCCACGCCGGCCAGGTGGGCAGCGGCTTCTCCGCGACGATGCGCCGCCAGCTCCTCGATGCGCTGAAGCCGCTGCAACGCGGCGATTCGCCGCTCGACCCGGTGCCGCGCCTCCCGTCTCCGCGCTGGGTCGAGCCACGCATCGTGATCCGCGCCGAGTTTGCAGAATGGACGACCGATGGATTGCTGCGCCAGGCTGCCTTCAAGGGCATCGAAGTTGGAAAGGAACCGAGTGCCGTCGTCCGGGAGGAGGCGCTGCCGCTGGCGCGAGTGGCGGCGCGCGCGCCCGGGACGAGCCGCGCCAGGCGAGCCGAGACGATGAGCGCGAAGATCGTGGCGGCAACCGAGGCCGAGCTGTCGGCCCTGGACGAGATGGAGCGCGACGGGATGTGGCAGGTCGCAGGCCACGAGCTTCGCGTCACGAACCTCGGCAAGGTCCTCTTTCCAGCGAGCGACGGGCACCCTGCGCTGACGAAGCGCGACCTCATTCGGCACTACGTCACGGTCGGCCCGATCCTCGTGCCGCATCTCGCGGGCAGGGGCCTCAATCTGCAGCGCTTCCCCGATGGGATCGGCAAGGCAGGCTTCTGGCAGAAGGACCTGCCCGGCCACGCGCCGAGCTGGATCGGCCGCTGGACGTACACCGGCAGCGAGGGGGCCAAGGACTACGTCGTGGTGGATCGCGTCGCCACCTTGGCCTGGCTGGCGCAGGAGGGCGCGATCGAGCTGCACCCGTGGACGTCACGCACGAAAGCGCCGGATCGGCCGACGTTCGCGCTGATCGACATCGATCCGGGGACGCAGACGACGTTCGAGGAGATCCTCGTGCTGGCCCGCCTCTTCCGGGCCGCGCTCCAGCATCTGGGGGTCATCGGCCTGCCAAAGGTCAGCGGCAAGCGCGGGGTGCAGATCTGGGTGCCGATCGAGGCCAGCTACAGCTTCGAGCAGACCCGCGACTGGGTGGAGCAGCTGTCACGAGCAGTGGGCCAGATGGTGCCGGAGCTGGTCAGCTGGGAATGGGCCAAGCGCGACCGATCAGGCAGGGCTCGGCTCGACTTCACGCAGAACGCGATCAACCGAACGCTGGTGGCGCCCTACTCCGCGCGGCCGGCGCCGGGAGCCCCGGTCTCGGCGCCCATCACCTGGGAGGAGCTGGACGACCCGGACCTGGCGCCTGACCGGTGGACGATCGCGTCGCTGCCCGCGCGACTGGAGGCCGTCGGCGACCTCTTTGCCCCGGCCCTCACCGAGGCGCAGAAGCTGCCGCCGCTGTGAAGGGCACGAAAAAGCCGCGGGTGGAGCGCCGCACCTGGGAGTCACAGGGACGGAGCCGCCCGCGGCGTAATGAGAACGAAGAAAGCGATCGACGGGGTCTAGCTGGGCCAGCCGCCGCCGGTGTGTGCACTGCGCATATGCGCCTCCCTCAGGCGGCCGTCTCGCATGATTCGTGACCGCATGGAGAAGGTCGTATCCGGAGGTCGCCCCTTCAATCACCCATCGGTACCGGCGTCGCAGATGCGGGGGAGTACTTCCGGGGGATCGATCGGTCAAATGGGACTTGCCAAGGGTCGGTATACTCCCGTCAATGCCGCGTACCCGACTGCCTACCGAGAGCACTGCGCATGACAGCGCGCTCGCTCAGCAGATCGGCGCACGCCTCCGCGACGCCCGCAAGCGGAGCGGCCTGACTCAGCAGCAGCTGGCTGGCGATCGCTACACGAAGGCGTATGTGAGTGCCCTCGAGACGGGGATCGCCCGCCCCTCGATGGTTGCGCTCCGCTACCTCGCCGACCGGCTTTCACTGCCCCCCAGCCACTTCCTTGACGAGCAGAACCCAACCTGGAGCCGGCTGGCGGTCGACATGACGCTCGCCGCGGGCGACTGGCAGGCCGCGGCCGATGGGTACGCGTCGCTCCTCGACATCCCGCTCGACGACCTGGGTCGTGCCGAGGTGCTGCGCGGCCGCGCCGAGGCGCTCGCGCGCCTGGACAGGGGCAAGGACGCCGTGACCGCTGCGGCCGAGGCGGCTCGCCTCTTCAGCTCGCTCGGTCGCATCTCAGACGAGGCGCTGGCGCGCTACTGGCTGGCCTACGGCCTGTACCTGTCCGACCAGGAGGCCGATGCGCAGAGCCTCCTCTCCTCGCTCCTCGAGCGCGTGCGGGCGGGCCTGAAGGTCGAGCCGGACTTCGAGATGCGTCTCCTGATGGCGCTAGCCGCGGTGGCGTCGCGCAGCGGTGACTACCCGCGCTCGCTGACCTACCTCGAGACGGCACGCGGCCTCGCCGACGACCTCGACGATCGGCGCCGAGCGATGTTCCTCTTCAACCTTGCGATCAGCTACCAGGAGACCGGTGACCTGGAGGCGGCGATCCGGACCGGGACGCAGGGGCTGGCCCTCCTTCGTTCGGCGGGCGCGGTCTTCGAGTCCGCCCAGATCGAGAACACCCTGGCCATGGCCTACCTGTCGAGCGGCAACATCGAGCGAGCTGCCGAGCTGGCCGATGAAGCACGGTCCGCGTTCGAGGAGGTCGGGGACGACCGCTTCCTGTGTGCGGTGCTCGACACGGATGCGCAGGTGGCCCTGGCGCAGGGCCGCTTCGAAGACGCAGCTGCGACGGCTCAGCGCGCCATTGAGATGGCGCGGGCGACCGGCAACCGGGGCGTCGAGCTGACGGCGATGCTCACCGAGGCCCGCGCACTTCGCGCCATGGACGATCCCGCAGGAGCCCAAGTGCGCTACGAGATGGCGGCAGAGCTGGCGCGCGCCGGGCACTCCGCGGGACGGATCCGGGAGGTCCTGCGCGAGTGGGCTGAGCTGCGGGCCACGCTCGGCGATCATCGCGGAGCCTACGAGCTGACGCGCGAGGCACTCTCGGTCAAATAACCGTTGACATGTGCAGTCCAGTGCAGTTAGGCTGCACGCAGGGAGTTGGTCTGGGTACCCGCCAGGCGCGATGCCGGCGCGGGACCAACTCCGAGCCGGGGGAATCGGGATCGGAGATCGGGCACAGCTCCGATCCCAATGCCCCGCGAAATCACGACGCCAGCGGTGTCTCCACCAGCGTGAAGCGTCCGGCCGCGATCGGATCGGCTCCTCCGGGCAGGTAGATCCGCATCTCGTAGTCGCCGGGACCCCAGGCCTCGATCACCTCGCTGGTCGGCACCGCGAACGTGAACGCGATCACCCTGGAGCTGGCGTCGATGCCCTGGGTCGAGGGTTCCTGCACCACCGTCTCCTGATCCCCTTCGAGGCGGACGATCTCGACCAGGATCGTCGCCTCCCCAGGTGCCGCCGGGAGGCGGACCGAATACGCAATCGGGTCGGTGGCACGGAACCGGTCCGTCGGGTCGACCGCCTCACCGCTCGCAGCATCCAGGGCAGTTCCGAACGTGATCGTCAACGGACCCGCAGCGCTCGGCGACGGAGTGGGTGACGGCAACTCCGCCTCCGAACCGGCGCGGCCGATCAGGAACACGACCAGGCCCACGCCAAGGACGCCCGCCGCCCAGCCGAGCCACATCCGCGCGCGAGGCCCGGGTCCGCCGCGTCGCTCGGCACCCATCGGCCGCGCCTGGGACCGCAAGCGGCGTATCCGGAAGCCCATATCGGCCTCAACTCTAGCGACGCATTTCCAGATACGATGGCGCCATGCCACGTCGCGTCTTCGACTTCGACACCCCGGACCGGTTCGTCGCGGGCGTGATCGGTGAGCCCGGCGCGCGGGCCTTCTACCTGCAGGCCCGCCAGGGCGGCGCTCTCGTCAGCATCGGCCTCGAGAAGACCCAGGTGGCGGCCCTCGCAGGCCGGATGTCCGAGCTGCTCGACACGGTGGAGGGCCTCTCCGGGGAGCTGCCTCCAGGCGTCACTCACGATGACCAGCCGCTCGAGGAGCCGACTGTCGAGCTGTTCCGCGTGGGCCTCATGGCGCTGGCCTGGGACGCGACCGCCGAGCAGATCGTGATCGAGGCCCAACCGCTCGGTGACGAACCGGAGCTCGGCGCGCCATCGGACCAGGCGCCCGTCGCGCCCGACCTGTTTCGGGTGCGTGTGGAGCCGGCCCGGGCGCGCGACTTCATCAGGCGCGCGGCCGTGCTCATCGCCGCCGGGCGGCCGGCGTGCCCGTTCTGCGGGCAGCCACTGGAAGCGACCGGCCACTTCTGCCCGAAGACCAACCTGAACTGATGCCCGCGGCCGGGGGCGGAACGTCCGACCACGCCGGCTTCGACCCACACCTGCCCATTGACTGGCTCGAGCCGGCCCATCTGGGCGACGAGCTGCCTGGTCGCCTGGGCCTCACCATCCTGCCGGGCAAGCAGGGGACCTCGTTCCGCTACCCGGGCCGGGTGTATCAGCGTGACCTGGATGGCGACCTCGCCCTGCTCCGAGCCGACGGGGTTCGACGCCTGATCCTCCTGGTCGAGGACGCGGAGCTTCGTCACTGGAGCGATCCGGGGATCGTCGAGCGGGGGAGCGCCGGAGGCGTCGAGGTCATCCGGCATCCGATCCCCGACGGGCGCGCGCCGAGGTCCATGAGCGAGATGCGGAGCATCCTCGACGAGATCCGCGAGGCTCGGGCGACGGGCAACGTGGCAGTGGCATGCATGGGCGGCGTGGGCCGGACGGGGACGGTCGCCGCCTGCGCCCTGGTGGATGGGGGAATGACCTCCGACGAGGCGATCGCGATGGTTCGAGGCGTCAGGCACCCGACAGCGGTCGAGACCGCGGAGCAGGAGCGATTCGTGCGCTCCTTCGCCGCCGAGCGTCAGGCTGGCGAGCGTTCGTAGACGGCAACCCGCCACACCCGACTGCCGCCCCTGTGGCGCTGGCGAAAGCCTCGCTCCCTCAGGAAGCCGTCGATCACCCGCTGGCGGTGGATGTAGAACTTGTCGCGCCGGCGGAGGAGCCACGAGAGCGAATTGAGGACCGAGGCGCCGCCGCGCACCCACCACGCGTCGGTCGGGTGCACGAGGCCGATCAGACGCGGCCCGGGCCGGAGGGCAGCGCCCAGGAGCGCCGCGAGGTCGGGATAACAGCAGATCACCCGATCCAGGGTCACCACGTCGGCAGCTGCCAGCTCCTCGGCCAGGTCCACGACATCCCCATGACGGTACGCCACCTGATCGGCGAAGCCGCGATGCTCCGCCTCCTGGCGCGCGGTGGCCAGGTAGGCGCTCGAGGCATCGACGTCGGTTGCGCTCATCGCCCCTGCGGCGAGGAGCTCGAGATGGACCATCCCCACCCCGGCGCCGATATCCAGCAGCGAGGCGCCTTCGACCCCGGCGGTGCGCAGCGCGTCGATCAGCTCGGCGGTGGAGTTCGGGAGCCCGTCCTCCTGCCAGCTGCGCAGGTCACGCTCGGCCTCGCGGGCGTCGAAGACCCGCTCAAAGTCCTGGCCACAGCACTTCGGCCCATTCGGGTTCGGCATCGGTCGATGATGCCTCGGACGTCAAGCCGGCCGCTTGCTCCGCAGCCACCTCCACGAAACGACACAGTGCGTTCGCGAGTCGCATCTGCTCCACCGTGCGGGCGCCGACCCGGGGGAGATCGGGCGACGCAACCACCATGGCCACGCAGCGCGCTCGCGACGTCGCCACGTTGAGGCGGTGGCCGCTGTAGAGGAAGTCCATCCCGCGGGGCGCCTCCTCGCCGCTCGAGGCGGCCATCGAATAGATGGAGATCGGTGCCTCCTGCCCCTGGAACTTGTCGACGGTGCCGACCCGGGCCTGCGGTGGAAGCAGGCGTTGAATCGCCCCCACTTGTGCGTTGTAGGGCGCGACGATGACGATCTCGGCCCACCCGATCGGTCGTTCAACGCCATGGCGATCGATCCACGTCGTCCCGGCTTCGACAACGGAGCGCGCCAGCTGGGCGATCACCGCCGCCTCCTCGACCGATTCGTTGTCCCTGCCGTAATGGATGATCGGGATCCAGCGCGGCCCGGTGCCCGCGACGAGCCCGTCGCCGCGGATGAGCTGCTGCGCGAGGGGAGGCTCGGACTCCAGTCGGCTGTCGTAGAACGTCTCCGACGTGTAGACGCACAGGTCGGGATGGAGCCGCCAGGTGGTCGCCAGGAAGATGCCCTGGGTGGGATTGATCGTCGCCTCGCCGTTCAGCAGGTGAGCCAGCGCCGAGCGCTCCGCCCCGGGCGGATGGCTCCCCTGGAGGACCTGGTCCAGCTGCTGCGGGTCGCCGAGCAGGACGATCGAAGACGCCGAAGGGGAGGCCGCCACGACGTTTGCGAGCGCCATCTGGCCCGCCTCGTCCACGAACAGGACGTCGATCGCATCGGCCATCTTCGGGGATGCCCAGAGCCAGACCGTTCCGGCCACCAGGTTCGCGGCGCCGCTCGCGAGAGCCGATGCCGCTTCCGCAGCGTCCTTGGCGATCGCGACGCGGTCATCGGGGTGCTTCTGGTCCTTGTCCGCCCTTTGCAGGGCCCGCACCGCGACGCCCTCCTCGTCTCCAGCTTGCAGGACGGCGCCGATGAGGTTGCCGATGACCTTGTGGCTCTGTGCGGTGATGCCGACCCGCTTGCCTGCCATGAGGAGCGACAAGATCATTCGCGCCCCGGTGTGAGTCTTGCCCGAGCCGGGCGGGCCCTGGACCGGAAGCGTCCCGTGGTCGAGCTCCAGGGCAAGCCGCCGCGCGGCCTGGAGCTGCGTCTCGGATTCGCGCCGGAGATCCGCGCCGGCATCCTGCCCGGCGAGTGGAGGTCTGCGCAGCAGGAGATCGCGGGCAGCGCGATACCTGCCATCGCCGTCGATCCCGTGCTCAGCTACCCATTCGCCGATCTCGAACAGGCGTGCCCGCAGCTGAGGGGTCTGATAGACGTCGAGTCCGACAACGTCGGCGGGGTGCGCATCCGCGGCGAGACGCTGAATGTCGACGGTGCGGGCGGCGTGGTCGATGGCCCGGACCGTGCCGATCTGCCACTCTCCGGGCCTTGCGGTCGGATTCAGCTGTGCCTTGCCCGGGTCATAGACATCGTCGTTGGCGGAGATCTTGTACTCCTGGGCAGGGAACCGATACCGCCACAGCTGGCGCCCCTTGGCATCGCGGTCAGTGAGCGCTTCGACGGGCTCGAGCCCCCCGATCGGGTCGGTCTCCTCGATCAGCTGACTCGAGCTCAGCGCGATCAGGCGGAAGAACTGCCACCAGGTTGCCTTGTCCTCCCGCCGGTGCCAGCTCAACAGCTGGGCGAGGAGCCAGCGCCCCAGCTCCTCCTGGGATCGATCCACCGGATCCGACGGGACGTCCGCCGTCAGGCGCGCCTCGAGCAGCGCGACTCGTTGCTCGGCCTCCGACTGGTCCTCCGGCGGTGCGCCCTCGCGCGGTGCGGGCCGCGGGACGTCGTGGCCGACAAGCCCCGCGAGCTCCGGACGGCGAGCCTCCAGCCAGTCGCGCAGCTCTCGTGTGCTCACGACATCGTCCCGGTTGTAGCGCTCGATGCGAACGAGGTGGTCGGCCGCTGGGCGTTCGCCCTCCCCAAGCTCGAGCCATTGCTCGAATGCCACGATGCTCGAGCCGGCATCGCGCAAATCGACTTCGCGCTGATATTCGTAGAGCGGCTCGAGCTTCTTCAGGCCGTAGCTCTCCAGCGACGCTCGGAGCGCCTGCCGAACGATGCGGTGCAGGTCGATCATCACGCCCCCACGCAACAGGCGGTCCACCTCGGCTTCTCGCGTGGCGTGCTTTCCCATCAGGTGCTTCAGAGCGCTCGGCTCATACGAGTGGAAGTGATAGATGTGAGCTTCGGGGAAGCGCTCGAGCTGGCCCGTGAAAAGGTCCATGAGGCTTTGGAATGCCCGCTTCTCGCCGTCGAATGTGAATCCTCCGGCTGCATCGGTCGACCAGATCGCGTGCCAGGTCCCATCGACGTCCATGACCCCGAAGAGGTACTCGAGCCCATCCTCGAATGCATAGGGGTCTCCCTCGATGTCGAAGAAGAGATCGCCCGCCGAGGGCGGAGGAAGCGAGGCCAGCCCACGTTCGGGGTCAACGGGCTGTCCGGTCTCCGGCAAGAGAAGCTCGTACCTGATGCGGCCGTCACGTCGCCCTTCGAGCTGGATGCGCGCCTGTTCGCGGACGCGGTCGGTCCGGCCGGCCGCGTCGTGCTCACCGACATCAACGGCGCGATGCTGGCGGAGGGGCGCGACAAGCTGATCGACCGCGGCCTGACACTCGATGTCGTGCAGTGCGACG
>Ga0209998_10000095_pt1 | contig 35134 bp, 35 predicted proteins | sample EndophyteCoNSPM_FD_187576 | JGI IMG/M metagenome (GOLD analysis project Ga0209998, IMG submission 187576) | Arabidopsis thaliana rhizosphere microbial communities from the Joint Genome Institute, USA, that affect carbon cycling - Endophyte Co-N... | ecosystem: Host-associated > Plants > Roots >... | reverse complement strand
CGAGCTGATCGACGTCCCCCAGAGCCGCTACAGCGGCAAGAACTCGGCCGACATCCGCATGGTGGTCGACGCGATGGATCTGGCCTACGCCAAGCAGCACGTCGACACCTTCGCGCTGGTGTCGGGCGACTCCGACTTCTCCCCGCTGGTCTCCAAGCTGCGGGAGAACGATCGCTACGTGATCGGCCTGGGCGTGAAGTCGTCGTCGTCCGAGCTGCTGGTGGGCAACTGCGACGAGTTCATCTTCTACGAGGACCTCATCCGCGAGTCCAAGAAGACGACGGCCCTGCGCGGGCTGCCCGAGAAGAAGGCGGAGGCCTTCGCCCAGCTCATCGAGGCGATCCAGGCCCTGCAGCGCGAGAACAAGGACACCCTCTGGGGCTCGATGGTCAAGCAGACCATGATCCGGAAGAACCCCGCGTTCAACGAGTCGTACTACGGGTACTCCACCTTCTCGAAGCTGCTGGAGGAGGCGGCCAAGCAGAAGATCCTCACCCTCGAGCGCGACGCCAAGAGCGGGACCTACATCATCACCTCCATCGAGGCCGACCGCGCGGCCTGACCCCGCTCGACTCGTGATTCGGCTCCGCCCGCGCCTCTTCCGCGTCGGCGCGGTCCTGCTCCTGCTGGGGTGGGCCGCCGCGGCCGCCGCGGACAGCCCGCCCCGGTTCACCGCGGATCCCGCGATGACGCGGGGCCCCGCGGGCGCGCCGGTGACGATCTTCGAGTGGAGCGACTACCAGTGCCCGTTCTGCCGGGAGGCCCAGCAGGTGATGGGACGCCTGCAGGCCGAGTTCCCCGACCAGATCAAGATCACGTTCAAGGATTTCCCGCTGCGCTCGCACAACCGCGCGGTGCCCGCGGCGGTGGCCGCCCGCTGCGCAGGAGCGCAGGGGCGGTACTGGGAGTATCACGACCTGCTCTTCCTGGCCCAGCCCGACTTCTCGCGCGAGGACCTGCTGGGCTACGCCCGCCGTCTGGGCCTCGACCCCGAGTCGTTCGCGCAGTGCTTCGACACCGCCCGCTTCCAGGACGCGGTGCTGGCCGACCAGCGCGAGGGGCGCGAGGCCGGGGTGCGGGCAACGCCCACGTTCTTCATCAACGGGCGGAAGATCGAGGGCGCGCTGCCGATCGAGACATTTCGCGAAGCGGTCCAGCAAGCCCTGCGCGAGGCGCGCTGAACCGCCGCCCACGGGAGACCGCCGGTGATCACTCCGCCCGTCAGCCTGTTCGTCGACGCCGGCACCGTGCCGTGGATCGAGCGGCGGCCCGGCGTCTTCTGGAAGACGCTCTGGGAGGACGCCGACGGGCGACACAAGGCGATCCTCATGCGCTACGAGCCGGGCGCGACCGTCCCGCGCCATCGTCACCTCGGCGACGAGCAGATCTACGTGCTCGAGGGCAGCGTGGCCGACGACGCGGGCGTGTGCACGGCCGGCAACTACGCGCGGCGGCCTCCCGGGTGCGTGCACACCGTGAGCAGCCCGACCGGGGCGCTCGTCATCGCCATCACGTCCGGGCCGACCGAGCCGGTCTAGCCTTCGGTGGAGAGGCGGGCGCGAGGGCCGGGGGCGGCCGGGGGGCCGCCGACCACGAGGCGCGGTTCTTCGCTTGCGCGGGTAGCAGTTCCCATTCGATAGTGGCCGGCTTCGTTTTGGTTGGCAGGAACGGGTCGGTCGGCCCCCCGGCCGCCACCCGGCCCCTCGCGCCCGTGTCCCCGCGAGTCCGGGAACGCTCTGACTTCATTCGCGCGCGGCGGCGGATGGGTCGGGTGAGGGCGAAAACTCCTTGCGGCGTGCGGATCATGTCCGATAATGTGAAGCGCTGGATTCCTGCACGCGGCTCGCGAGAGTCTCATACGGAGGCCGAGACGGAGCGGACATGATGTCGACGCACTTCTGGACGTCGGAGCACTTCTGGCTGTCGATCGGATTCCTCGGTCAGACCTTCTTCTCGATGCGCTTCCTGGTCCAGTGGATCGCCTCCGAGCGCCAGAAGGAGAGCGTGATCCCGATCTCGTTCTGGTTCTTCTCGATCGGGGGCGGCCTCACCCTGCTGATCTACTCGATCTATCGCATGGACCCCGTCTTCATCCTCGGGCAGGCTGCGGGCTTGTTCGTCTACCTGCGCAACCTGTACCTGATCCGCCGCAAGCAGAGCCGCCTGGCCCCGGCCAGCGCCTAGCCCCGCTGCGCGCCGTCAAGGGAGCATTCATGGATTCCGCCATCCGGTGGGGAGCCACTCGAGCGCAGCCGGTCCTCATGATCCCCGGTCCCACGGAATTGCCGTTCCCGGTCGTGCAGGCGATGAATGAGCCCGCCACGATCCAGTACGACATGAACTTCGACGTGAACGTGCTGGAGCCGGTGACCCTCGCCCTGCGCGACATCTTCCAGACCCGCGGCGAGGTCATCGCCATGCCCGGCTCCGGCCGTACCGCCCTCGAGGCTGCCGCGATCTCGGCGATCGAGCCCGGCGACCGCGTCCTGGTGGTGGAGGCCGGCGCCTTCGGCGCCCTGATGCGCGACATCATGACCCGCGCCGGCGCCGAGGTGACCGAGCACTCCGTGGAGTGGGGACGCCCGCTGGATCTCGCGCGGCTCGAGCAGGACATCGCGCGGGTCAGGCCGAAGGCGGTCACGATGGTGCACAACGAGACCTCGACCGGCACCACCTACCCCGCCGCCGAGGTGGGGCGCATCGTCAAGCGGCACGGCGCCCTGTTCATGCTCGACACCGTCTCCTCCCTCGGCGGGCTCGACGTGCGCACCGACGAGTGGGGCGTGGACTTCAACATGACCGGCTCCCAGAAGTGCCTGGCCGCCCCGCTCGGGATGGCCATCGTCTCGGTGGGGTCCGCGGGCTGGGAGGCGATGGAGCGGCGCAAGCACAAGGCCACCTCGTGGGCCTACGACCTCCTCCGCTGGAAGGAGAACTGGATTCCCGCGTCGCGGGGCGGCCACGTCCCCGACGGCACCCCGCGGCGGCAACCGGTGTCGATCCCGACGCACCTCACCCAGGCCCTCGGCGCGGCGAGCCGGCTGGTCCTCGAGGAGGGGATCGAGCATCGCTTCCGTCGGCACGCGGTGGCCGGGCGGGCCTTCCGCGCCGGGCTCGATGCGATGCGGCTCCAGATGTTCGCCGACGCCTCGCTGCTGTCGAACACGGTGTCCTGCTTCCGGACGCCGGCGGGCATCGATCCGGCCAAGGTGGTCGGTCACATGCGCCAGCACCACGGCATCCTGATCGGCACCGGGCTCGACAAGATCCGCACCAGCACCCTGCGGGTCGGGCACATGGGGATCACCTCGAGCCCGCTGTACGTGCTGCCCACGCTGTCCGCGATCGAGATGACGCTGCGCGATCTCGGATTCCGGACCGAGTCCGGTGCCGGCGTGGCCGCCGCGCAGGCCGTCTTCGCGAGCCCGTCGGCGTGATCGCCGTCCCGGACGACTTCCCCTCGGTCTTCGAGGGCAGCGAAGGCCATCAGCGGGCCAAGCGGCTGGACGAGGTGCGGGTCTTCACCGAGCGCGGCGCCGATCAGGAGGCCGAGCTGATCCGCCGCATCGGCGATGCCACCGCCGCGATCAACATCCGCGCCCACGCGCGCTTCAGCGAGGGCGTGTTCGCGGCCTGTCCGAAGCTCAAGATCGTCTCGGTCTGGGGCACCGGCACCGACAACATCGACCTGAACGCGGCGGGCATGCGCGGGATCACCGTCTGCAACACCCCCGGGATCAACGCCTTCGCCGTCGCCGAGCACGCGCTGACGCTGATGCTGACCACCGCGCGCAAGGTGGTGACGCTCGACGGGGAGATGCGAAAGGGCAAGTGGCCGCGCGAGATGCTCACCCAGTGCCTGGGCAAGACCCTCGGCGTGTTCGGCATGGGCGCCATCGGCGGCCGCCTCGCCACCATCGCGAAGGGCATCGGCATGAACGTGCTCGGCTGGAGCGCGCTGGGCGACGAGGCGCGCATCCGCGAGACCGGCGCGACGCCGGCCAGCAAGGAGGAGATCCTCGCGCGGGCCGACGTGGTCAGCCTGCACGTGCGGCTCTCCTCCGAGACGCGCAACTTCCTCGGCCGCAAGGAATTGGCGATGATGAAGCCCACCGCCATCCTGGTGAACACCGGCCGCGGCGCGCTGGTGGACCGCGAGGCGCTCCTCGCGGCCCTGCGCGAGCGGCGCATCATGGGGGCCGGGCTGGACGTCTTCCACCAGGAGCCGCTGGCTCCGGACGACCCGATCCTGAGCCTGCCCAACGTGGTGGTCTCCCCGCACAACGCCGGGCAGACGCCCGAGGTCATCCGCGACGGTCTGCTCGCTGCGGTGGCCAACATCGAGCACTACCTGCAGGGCAAGCCGGGCAACCTGGTCGTATCGCCCGGGCGGTAGCACGCATCCTCGCGCTTTGAGGTGGCGGCCCGCGCCGGCCGGGCGTAGCCTTGGACATCTCGCAGCTCACGACGAACGCTCGATCAAAGGAGAGGCGTCATGGCCAAGGTGCTTCGTTGTGGTGATCTCATGCCCGGCTGCAACACCGTGCTCGAAGGCAACGACGTGAACGAGGTGATGGCCAAGGGAGCCGAGCACGCCAAGAAGGACCACGGGATCAATCAGATCCCGCCCGACATGGTGGCCAAGGTGCAGGCCGCCATCAAGGACAAGTAGCGGTTCGGACTGGGAACCCCTCACCCTGCCCTCTCCCCCTACAAGGGGGAGAGGGAGAAGGGGAATCAGGCGGTCAGGTCGACGAGGACCTTCATCACCGGTCCGCCCCGTAGCGCCTCTTCCATTCCCTCCTGCAGCCCTTCCAGCGGGATCCTCCGGCTCACCAGCGGGGCGAGCGTGACCGCGCCGGAGGCGGCCAGCCGGATCGCCTCCTCCCAGTCGGCGCGGTTGTAGAGGCGGCTGCCGTGCATGGTGACCTCGCGCGCGAACATCGGATAGAGGTTCACCAGCGTGGGCTCCGAGTGGATGGCCACGATGCTCACGGTGCCCCACACGCGCACCGTCTCGGTCATCACGCGCGCGGCCGCGGGATGCCCGGTCACCTCGAAGGCCACGTCCACCCCCTGCCCGGCGGTCCACTCGTTGACGAAACGCACCGGGTCGGCGTCCATGCCGATGACCTCGAGGCCGACCCCGCGCAGCAGGTCGATGCGATAGGGATTCACCTCGCTCACGATCGCGCGCGCGCCGCGGTGCCGGCAGACCATGGCGATCAGCGCGCCGATCGGTCCGCCGCCCAGCACCAGCACCGAGTCGCCCACCTTCACGCCCGCGCGGCGCACGTCGTGGGTGGCCACCGCGAGCGGCTCGATCATGGCGGCCTGGTCGTCGGCCAGCGTATCCGGCACGTGCAGCATGCGCGAGGCCGGCACCGTCCAGTAGTCCTGCATGCCGCCCGGCAATTCCACGCCGTAGATCTTCAGGCGGTAGCAGAGGTAGTAGCCGCCCATGCGGCAGGCCCGGCACTCCCCGCACGAATGGATGGGCTCCACCACCACGCGGTCACCCGGCTGAAATCCGGCGTCGGCCGGCGCCTCCACCACCTCGGCGAAGGTCTCGTGACCGATGATGCCGCCCTTCGGGATGCGGTGATCGAGATGCCCCTGGAAGATGTGCAGGTCGGTGCCGCAGATGCCGGCCCGGCGCACGCGCAGCAACGCCTGCCCGGACCCGCGCGAGGGGCGGCCGACGGGCCCGGTGCGAAAGGTCCGCGAGCCTTCGTAGAAGGACGCTCTCATGTCTGTCTCCTTGCCGGATGATCGTGCCCGCGACGCGGGGCTCGCGGTCTCCGGCCACTATGTAGGCCGCGCGCTGCCTCGAGTCAAGCGCCGCGAGCGCAGGCGCCACAGCGAGACGCCCTGCACGAGCAGAGCGACCGTGATGGCCGCCGCGAATGCGATCGCGATGCCGAGCGGCACCAGCCCGAGGGCCAGCACCAGGCAGAACCCCACGAACGCGAAGAGCCCGAACAGCAGGCCGCGCAGCACGGCGACCGCCGCGCCCACGCCCTGCAGTCGGTGGCCGAACGCGGTCAGGATCGCCGCGAAGAGCGGATAGGTCGCGAGCAGGCCGCTGAGGGTGGCGCCGAGCCGGGGGGCGAGGGCGGTGAGCGCGAGGACCACCGCGGTGGCCAGGACCATGCGGGCCGGCACGTCCCAGCGTGGCGGCGGCGCCGATGCCGCGCCGGGCGTATCCGCCGGGATCAGCCGCAGCGAGACGAGCAGCGTGGCCACCGCCACCCCGAACAGGACGAGCGGCCCGAGGGCCAGCCCCTGCAGCACCGTCGCGACCGCCGCATAGGCCACGGAGCCGGCGAGCAGCGACGGGAGCCAGCCCGCGCGCACCGCGGTCCGTCCGTAGGCCACCACGAACGCGGCCTCGGCGGCCGCGCCGCCGAGCGAGCCCGCGGCCGCCGCGGCGCCGAACGCGGTCCCCTGCTCGAGCGCGATGAAGAAGGCCACCGGGCCGGTGGTCAGCGGCAATCCCACCAGCCAGCCGCCGACGGACTGGCCCCAGCGGCGGCCCGCCAGCGTGGCGGCGCCGATCAGCGCGGGCGTGGCGACGAGCTTGAGCGTCAGGTTGTCCATCGGCGATGACGGCGGCGGGCGCCGCCGTCAGGAGCGAAGGGCGTCGCGCAGGATCTGAGCGGGATGCCGGGCGAGCCGGCCGGCCAGGTGCTCGATCTGCTGACGGCACGAGACGCCGGGCGCGACGATCTCGGTCTCGGCCTCCGCCGCCTGCACCGCCGGGGCGAGCCGCCGGTTGCCGAGGCTCACCGAGATGTCGTAGTGCTCCGTCTCGAAGCCGAACGAGCCGGCCATGCCGCAGCAGCCCGAGTCCACCTCGGCCACCTCGAAGCCGGCCCAGCGCAGCACCGCCACCGTGGGCGCGGTGCCGACCATGGCCTTCTGATGACAGTGGCCGTGGAGCAGCGCCTTGCGCCGGCCGCCGTCGCGGAAGGGCAGCGTGAGCCCCCGCGCCTTCTCGCGCAGCAGGAACTCCTCCAGCAGGAACGCGGAGGCCGCGACCTGCCGCGCCTCCTCGGTCCGCACCAGCTCCACCGTCTCGTCGCGCAGGGTCAGCAGGCACGACGGCTCGAGCCCGACGATGGCGACGCCCCGGGCCACCCAGGGATGCAGGCGCGCCACGTTCCACTCCGCGTAGGCCTTGGCCTCGTCGAGCATGCCCTTGGAGATGAGCGGGCGGCCGCAGCACTTCTTGTCCACGAGCTGCACGCGGTAGCCGCCGGCCTCCAGCAGCTCCACCGCGGCCCGGCCGATCTCGGGCGCGTTGAAGGTGATGAAGGTGTCGTGGAAGAGCACCACGTCGCCGCGCGGGGCCTCGAGCGGAGCGCGCCGGCGGTCGAACCAGTCGGTGAAGGTCTCGCGGGCGAAGCGCGGCAGGGGCCGCCGCCGGTCGATGCCGGCCATGCGCTCCATGAGCCAGCGGTTCGGCCACGCGCGGGCGATCCAGTTGGAGACGGGGGCCAGCCGCGAGCCGATCAGGGACAGGCGCGCGATGTGGCCGAAGAGCCGGTTGCGCAGCGGCAGCCCGTTGACCTGGTGGTAGTGGTGCAGGAACTCGTACTTCATCTTGGCCATGTCCACGTTCGACGGGCACTCCGCCTTGCAGCCCTTGCACTCGAGGCAGAGGTCCATCACCTCGTGGAGACGCTGCCCCGCGAAGTCGGCCGCCGGCACCTTGCCGGACAGGACCGCGCGCAGGGCGTTGGCCCGCCCGCGGGTGGAGTGCTCCTCGTCGCGCGTGGCCATGTACGAGGGGCACATCGTGCCCTCGAGCTTCTTGCGGCACACCCCGACCCCGTTGCACATCTCCACCGCGGCCGCGAAGCCGCCTTGAGCCGAGAAGTCGAGCAGGGTCTTCGGCTCCCACGTCCGGTAGGCCGCGCCGTAGCGCAGGTGCTCGGTCACCCCGGGGCTGCCCACGATGTTGCCGGGGTTCATGAGTCCGCGGGGATCGAACGCGGCCTTGGTCTCCCGGAAGGCCTGGAACAGGGTCTTGCCGAACACGCGCTCCAGGAACGGGCTGCGCGCCCGCCCGTCGCCGTGCTCGCTCGAGATCGCGCCCCCGAACGACAGCACGAGGTCGAAGATCTCCTCGGCCATCACCCGCACCTGCTCGAGCCCGCGCTCGGTCTTGAGGTTGATGAGCGGGCGGATGTGCAGACACCCCACCGAGCAGTGGCCGTAGTACGCCGCATCGGCGCCGTGCCGGTCCATGATCTCGGTGAACCGCGGCACGAACTCGGGCAGGTGCTTGGGATCCACCGCGGTGTCCTCGATGAACGCGATGGGCTTGGACTCGCCGCGCGTGCCCAGCAGGAGGCCCAGCCCCGCCTTGCGCAGCTTCCAGATGGACTGCTGCTCCGCCCCATCGGTGGCGATGTGCGAGGCGTAGCCGAACGCCCCGCGGGCGCGCCGCGCCTCGAGGTCGGCGACCTTGGCCTTGACCTCCTGCTCGGTGTCCCCCGCGTACTCCACGATGAGGATCGCGGCGGGATCGCCCTGCACGAAGCCCATGCGCTTGGACTGCTCGATGTTGTTGCGGGCGAGGTCGAGGATCATCCGGTCGGTCAGCTCGACCGCGTACGGGCCCGTCTCGAGGATCGTCTGCGAGGACTCCAGCGCCTCCTGCATGTCGTGGTAGTGGATCACGTCGAGCGCGGTCGCCTTCGGCTTCCGCACCAGGCGCATCTTGGCCTCGACCACGTTGAGGAAGGTGCCCTCCGAGCCCACGATGAGGCGCGCCATGTTCAGCGGCCGGTTCTTGACCAGCTCGTCCAGGTTGTAGCCGCAGACGCGTCGCCAGTGCCGGGGATACCCCGAGCGGATGTCGGCCTCGTACTGCGTCCGGATGCGGGCCACCTCGCGGTAGATCTGCCCCTCGAGCCCGGGCCGCCGCGCCCTGGCCTCGAACTCGGCGGGCGTGACCTCGCCGAAGGTGGCGCGGCTGCCGTCGGCGAGAATGGTCTGCAGCTCGACCACGTGCTCCACCGTCAGCCCGTAGGCGATCGAGTGCGAGCCTCCCGAGTTGTTGCCGAGCATGCCGCCGATGGTGGCGCGGTTCGACGTCGAGGTGTCGGGCCCGAAGAGCAGGCCGAGCGGCCGCACGTGATGGTTCAGCTCGTCCTGCACCAGCCCCGGCTGCACCCGCGCCCACAGCTCCTCGCAGTTGACCTCGAGCACGCCCGCCATGTGCCGCGAGAAGTCGAGCACGACCGCCCGGTTCACGGTCTGGCCGGTCAGCGAGGTGCCGCCGCCGCGCGGCAGGACCGGCACGCTCTGCTGGTTGGCCACCTCGATCACCGCCTGCACGTCGTCGGCGTGCCGAGGGATCACGATGCCGATCGGCTCCATCTGGTACATCGAGGCGTCGGTGGAGTAGAGCAGGCGGGAATAGCGATCGAACCGAACGTCACCCTCGACGCGGCGACGCAATTCGTGCTCGAGGTCGTTCATGGCGCTGAATTATGACCCACTCGTCAGACTCTGGCAAGAATTCGCGGAGTTGCACGACACGAACCGGATGCTAGACTCGCGACGGGGACTTCGACGTGACCGACGCCGAGACGCCGCGAGGACAGACCATCCTGGTGGTCGACGACGAGATCGACGTGCGCGCGCTCGTGCGCGATGTGTTGAGCCGCGACGGCTACCACGTGATCGAGACCGGAGATCCGTTCGAGGCGCGCCGGATCGCGGAGACGCAGCCGGTGCACCTCCTGCTGACCGACGTCGTCATGCCGATCATGAGCGGCATCGACCTGGCCAAGCGGATCGAATCGGTCAGCCCGACGACCAAGGTGCTCCTGATGTCCGGCTTCAGCACCGCGGCCGCGAAGGGCTCCGGGCGCCCGCTCATCTCGAAGCCGTTCCGGGCCAGCGACCTGGTGAACGCGGTGCGCCAGATCCTGGATTCGCGATCTGCGTTCCGCAGACCGGGTTCGCCGTCGCCCCCGCCACCCGCCTAGGCTCCGCGCCGGGCCCGCGCGGTCTATACTGAGGCGATGCGATCACTCCTGGGCGCGCTCGCGGTCCTGCTCGCCGCCGCCCCCCCCGCCCTGGCCGCGCCGGCCGCGCCGGCCTTCACGGTGACGCTGCTGGACGGCCGCGGCCACTTCGATTCGCGCGCGCACATCGGCAAGGAGGCGCTGGTGGTGCGCTTCCAGGCCTCGTGGTGCAAGGTCTGCAACGAGGAGGCGGCCGGACTCGAGCGCATCTACCAGAAGTACCGGACGCGGGGCGTGGACCTGGTCAGCGTGCAGGTGCAGGACACCGAGGCCGACGCGCGGAAGTTCCTCCGGGCCAACCGGGCGACCTTCCCGGCCGGGCTCGATCCGCGCCTGAAAATCGCCAACCGCTTCGGCTTCCGGGGGACGCCCTATACCGTGGTGATCAATCGGAAGGGCGAGATCGTGGCGAAGATCCAGGGCCGGTCGGACGAGGCCCGGCTCAGCCGCATCCTCGATCCGCTCGCGAAGCCGGCGGAGCCGCGAAAGAAAGCGCCGGCGCGGTAGCTCGTCAGCGCAGCCGGCGCGCGGCGTCCAGCCCGCGCAGGGCCATCACCACCACGAAGGCGTGGAAGGCCGCGCCGATCCAATCGCGGGCCGCCACGAAGATGAGCCCGTCTACCGCGTAGACGATCGCCCCGACCGCGAAGGCCCACGGCTGGCCGCGCAGGGCGAGCCGGCCGAGCAGGGCGAAGACGCCCACGAACACCACGACGACCGCCGCCACCACCGGCACGCCGTGGCCGGTGCGGGCGGCGAGGCCGTCCGCGAGCTGGGTGATCCCGAGCCCGATGACGAACCGCCACTGCTGGCCGCCGAGCGCGGCCGCCGAGTTCACGATCGAGAGCGCGGCGACCCAGAAGAACCACAGCGCGCCGCTGCGCCGGCGCCGCTGCAGCGCCTCGCGCGCGCCGCCTGCCGGTGCCTCGGTCCGAGACCGTGCCGGCGATGCCGTCTCGGCCTTGTCCGGCGTGAGCGGCCGGGGCGGCACCGGGCCGAAGCCGTTGGCGCGCGGGCGCGGGAAGGCGGAGGTGGTGGACGGGGGCCGCCGGAAGGGACTCGCGGCGCCCGGGGTCGGGCGGGAAGGCACTGGCTCCATGTACGTTCCTCCGTCACCGCCGGTGTCAACCGTGTCCGAATTGGCACCGAAGATGGCCCCGAGCGGGCCTGCGCGTTCAGCGGAGCAATCGATGTGCCAGGGTCAGGGCTTGAGCATCACCTTGATCGCTCGATCCTCCTTCCGGTCGAAGATGGCGTAGCCTCTTGGCGTATCGGTCAACGGCATCGTGTGCGTGATGATGCGCGTCGGCTGCAGCCGGCCCGCCTGGATCAGCGGCATCAGCGGCGAGATGAAATTCCGCGCGTTGCAGATGCCCATGCGCAGCGTGAGGTCCTTGAAGAACGCGTCGCGCGCCGGGAACCCCATCGACGACTCGACGTACACGCCCACCGACGATACGGTGCCGCCGGCGCGCACGGACTGGATGGCCTGGGTGAACGGCGCCTCGTGGCCGACGCATTCGAGCACCGCGTCGGGCCCGCGCCCGCGGGTCTGCGCGCGCAGCTGCTCGGCGGGATCGCCGCGGTCGACATTGACCGGCACCGCGCCCAGCTCCTCGGCCAGCTTCAGACGGTAGTCGACGCGGTCCACCATGAAGACGCGGCTCGGTCCGAAGAGATGCGCCGACTGCAGGGCCAGGAGGCCCACCGGGCCCGCGCCGAAGATGGCCACCGTGTCGCCGGGGCGGATGCCCGCGTTCTCCGCGCACACGTAGCCGGTGGAGAGGATGTCGCCCAGGAAGAACACCTGCTCGTCGGTCATGCCGGCCGGCACCTTCTCGCACATGTGGTCCGCGAAGGGCACGCGGATGGCCTCGGCCTGGCCGCCCGGGTACTGCTTGCCGAAGCGCCCGCCGAAGACCGCGCGGCCGGTGGTGGCGCACTGGGTGGGCAGGCGCATGCGGCACCACTCGCAGAAGCCGCAGGAGATCGAGAACGGCGCGATCACCCGGTCGCCTTTGCGGAGCTGCCGCACCGCCGGGCCCGTCTCCTCCACGATTCCCATGAACTCGTGGCCCATCACGACACCGGGATCGAGGCCGGCGACGCGGCCGTGATATTGATGGAGATCCGATCCGCATACCGCGCTCGTCGTGATGCGCAGCACCGCGTCGGTGGGATCCACGATGCGCGGATCCGGCACCGATTCCACCCGCACGTCCCCCGGCCCGTGAAGCGTGATCGCCTTCATGATGTGGTCGTCCTCCGTCGATCGTCGTCGTGGTGGATGTCGCGGTGGGTTTCGTAGTGAACAAGAGCGGCGCCGCCCCGCACCGTCGCGGCCTTGTCCAGGCTCAGGATCTGGAGAAGAGTCGACGCGCGCGCGCCCTCGAACGAATGGCGCGCGAGGCTTGCTCGGAGGCGCGCCTCCAGCGGCCGCAGCGACTTGGCCACGCTTCCCGCCAGCAGCACCCGCTCCGGATTCAGCCCGTTCACGACGATTCCCAGGCCCGCCCCGAGCGCGCGGCAGACCTCGTCGACCGCCGCGCCCGCGTCCCGGTCGCCCGCGGCGGCCAGCCGGAAGATCTCGGCCGCGGTCACGGGGCGGCCGAGGCGCTCGCTTCCGCGCCGCGCGATGTCGGTGCCGGAGACGTAGGCCTTCAGGCACCCGCGCCCGCCACAGATGCACGGCGGACCATCGAAGTCGATGGGAACGTGGCCCAGCTCGCCCCCGAAGCCGGCGTGGCCCCGATGCAGCCGGCCGTCGAGGATGATGCCGCCGCCCACCCCGGTGCCGAGGGCGAGCATCACGAGCGAGCGCGCCCCGCGCCCGGCGCCCCACATCCACTCGGCCAGCGCCAGGACGTTGACGTCGTTGTCGACGAATACGGGCAGGCCGAGCGGTTGCGCCAGCCGCTCGCCGAGCGGGACGCCGGCCAGCTCCGGCACGTGGTGGATCTCCGCGCCGATCGTGCTGCGGTCGGCCTCGACGACGCCGGGAACGCCGACGCCCACGCCGATCACCGTGACGCCGCGGGCTTGCGCGCTGTCGTGGAGACGCGCGAGCAGGTCGAGGATCGTGTCGAGCGCCCGGCCCTCGCCGCGGGCGTGAGTCGGGGCCTGCACGTGCTCCAGCACCTGCCCGTCGGGGCCGACCAGGCCGGCGGCCACCGTGGTGCCCCCGACGTCGACCCCGATGGTGATGCCGCCCACGCTCAGAGGTTTCCGAAGTGGATGAGCCGGATGCCTTCCCGCTCGATCAACGCCCGCGCCGCGGGATCGGTGAGGCCGGTCATCTCGGTCTCGCGCTGCTGGCCGTACCGGCTGTAGGCCAGGTCGTCGTCGTAGTAGCCGGGATGGGTCATGAACTCGGTGGTCCCGCCCGGCAGCTCGCGCAGGTGAGTGAGCACCCGCTCCGACGACCAGTAGGCGTCGGGACCGGACTCGCCCATGAAGTGATCGGGCGTCTTGAGCGCGCGCTGCCGCGCCAGCGCCCGCACCTCGGCGTCCTGGGTCCGCACCGGCACCCGGATGGCGCGCGCGAAGTCCAGCACCAGATCCAGGATCGGCGCGTGCCGGCCCACGTGGTGGTGCGAGTCCAGATGGGTCGGGAAGCGTCCCATGATCTTGCGGAACTCGTCGATCTGCATCCCCAGCTCGATGCGGGCCTCGTCCGGCCGCGCCCGCTTCGCGGCCTGGCGCGCGTCCCGCACGAAGCGCCCTTCCCCATCGAGCAGCGACGCCACGCGGGTGGCCGGCGCCACCGGCGGCCCGAGCGTGAGGTTCATGTGCAGGCCCACTCCGAGTCCGGAGGCCTTGAGCGCCTCGATGAGCGCGGGATCCACCGGACGATTGACCAGCAGCGTGGTGCTGGTCACGATGCCGCGGTGGTGCGCGTCCAGGATGCCGCGGCTCACTCCGGCGGTGAGGCCGTAGTCATCCGCGTTGACGATCAGGCTCCGGGCCGGCGCCGCGCTCATGCTCTGACGGCTCCCTGGACGACGTAGCGCTCGACCGTCTCGGGCAGCCCCCGCGACGGCAGCGTGGCCTCGGCATCGACGGCGCGGATGTGCTCGAGCCGCTCGTAGCCGATGCGCGGGAACGGCTGGGTCTCCTGGGCGAGGATCGACGGCTCGAAGCCCGCGCTGGCCAGGCGGTCCAGCGCCGACTTCACCCCGAGGAAGCCGAACAGGGTGAACACGAGCCGGCCGCCGGGATGGAGACGGGCGCGGGCGCCCCCGATCACGCGGGCCAGCAGCCGCCAGCCGTCCGGCCCGCCGTTGTCGGCGGCGGCCGCCGCGTCGCCCCGCTCGCGCTCGGGCGGCGTGGGCATCTGGGGCGGACTGGTGGCGATCAGATCGAACGTCATCCCCGGCACCGGCTCGAAGCCGTCGCCCAGGCGGACGCTCACGCGGTCGGCCACCCCGTTCAGCAGCGCGTTGTCCCGCGTGCACCGGACGGCCGCCTCGACGACGTCGGTGGCGACCACGTGCGCGCCCGCCCGGGCGGCCAGCACCGCGGCGAGACCGATGCCGCTGCCGATCTCGAGCATCCGGTCGCCGGGCCGCACCGGAAGGTGACGGCAGAACAGGAGCGAGCCGGCCTTGGGCGGCTGCGCGCCCGCCGCCACCTTGAACGTGCAGCCTCCGTAGACGAACAGCAGGAGGCCGGCATCGTCGCTCACGGCTTCACGCGCCGGAAGTAGAGCCGCACCGCTTCCTTCAGCTGCGCCCGCGCGCCCGCGCCGGTCTGGGCGTCCTCCAGCTGCTCGATGTCGATGGCGAGCGGGACGCCTTCCTTCTTCACGCCGTCCAGCTCGGCGGTCAGGCCGCAGCGCTCGTCGGACTCGGTGAACACCACGCGAGCCCGCGTGAACGCGCGGTCCTCCTGCGCGATCTGCTCGACGATCTCGGTGAGCAGGCGCTTGATGGCCTCCTGCTCCGGGGCGGGCACGGTGGAGAACGCGGCGGTCAGGTCGACCTCGGCCATGGAGCGCTCAGATGCCGGCCGCCGCGGCGGCGCACAGGTGGTCGAGCCCGGCCTCGAGCCCGCGCTTGCCCACCCGGATCGCCACCGGCCGCGAGAAGAAGAGCGTGCCGAAGGCCTGATGCTTGGGGACCACGTCGTGGCCCATCCGACGCAGGGCCGCCAGGCTGCGCTCCCCCACCCGATCGTCGACCCACAGCTCGCCGCCCTCGGTGTGCACACGCGGCGCCTCGATGGCCTCCTGCGGCGTGTCGCCCGCGTCCACCAGGTTGGCGATCACCTGCGGGATGGCCGACACGATCTTCCGCCCGCCCGGCGCGCCCACCGTGAAGTACGGCTCGCCGTGCCGGAAGCCGAGCGCCGGCACCATGTTCACCACGGGTCGCTTGCCCGGCGCCACCGAGTTGGCCCGTCCGGGCTCGGGATCGAACCACAGCATGCCATTCTGCAGCAGGATGCCGGTCTCGGGCACCACCATCCGCGAGCCGAAGAGCGAGACCGCGGTGTTGGTGAGCGAGACCATGTTGCGCTGCCGGTCCACCGCGCAGATGTGCGTGGTGCAGTCGCTGCCCTCGGTGGCGAGCCGCCGACGGCCGCGCGGCATCGCGGTCCGGCCGCGTCCGAGCGCGCTCACCGCCGCGTCGTGCGCCCAGGCGTCCGGGGCCTTGGCGTCGCTCCGCGGGCCCGCCGCGCGCAGGCCGGCCGCGATCTCGGCCGCGTGCTCGCGCGAGGTCAGCCCCCGCCACGGCACACGCACCGCCCGCGGGTCGGCCAGATGGCGCAGCCGGTCGAGGAAGGCGTACCGCACCGCCTCCGCGCGCAGATGCAACCCACCCGGCGTCTCGTACCCGACCTTGGCGGCCGGGAACTGGCCGAGGACGTTCAGCATCTCCACCGCGGTCGTCCCGCCGGTGGCGCCGGGGGAGAACGCCAGGTCGACTGAGCGATACTTCATGATGAGCGGCTCGACCACTCGCGGCTCGTACCCTTCGAGATCGCTCCGGCGCAGGAATCCGCCGGTCTCCTTCATCGTCGCGTCGATGGCCTGCGCGATCGCGCCACGGTAGAAGGCCGAGGGGCCGTCCTTGGCGATGAGGCGCAGGCTGCGGGCGAGATCCGGCTGGCGCAGCACGTCGGCGGGCGCGAGGGCGGCGGGACGGTGCACGTAATGCCCGTCGCGGAGGTACGCGCGGGCGGTCGCCGGGAACGCGGCCAGCTCCTGGCAATGAGGCGCGATGGAGAGGGTGAGATACCAGTCGACCTCGAAGCCGTCCTCGGCCAGCCGGATCGCCGGTGCCACGACGTCGGCCAGATCCATGGTGCCGTAGCGCTGGAGCGCCAGGCAGAGCCCGGCCACCGAGCCCGGGATCGCCACCGACTTCGGGCCGAAGTTGTTGGCGTCGCCCACCACGCGGCGCCACGGGAACAGGGCCTGCGCGACGCCCTCGCCCAGCTCGTAGCAGCGCTCGTGGCAGGCCGCGGGGGCCTGCACGTTGAAGTCGAGCGCCACCGTCTCGCCGCGCTTGGCCAGGTGCACGAGCATGGTGCCGCCGCCCGCCACCGAGGACATGAACGGCTCCACCACCGTCATGGCGAACGCGGTCGCCACCGCCGCGTCCACCGCGTTGCCGCCGCGGGCCAGGATGCCGGCTCCCACCTCGGCGCCGAGGCGATGCTCGGCCGCCACGAGGGCGCGGGACGGAGCCACGTGCTTGGTCACCGAGAGCGTGGAGCGGATCATGCGGTCTCCTTCACGAGCTCCGACGGGTGGAGCCGGCAGGTCCACCCGCCGGCGTGGTCGTGGATGAGGAAGCGGACCCGCGCGCTACTCGTCCTTCATCTCGAGGGGCGAGACCCGGCGCAGCATGTCCACCACGCCCTTGTCGTCGAAGAACACGACCCACCCGAGCGGATAGACCCACGCTTCCTTCGCGGTCGACCGCACCGCGACCCAGTGCTGCTCGCCGTAGAACGCCATCATGTCCGGGTCGATGGTCTGCTCGCGCGGGTCGCCCAGGAGCACCTTCACCTCGCCGGGGGTGCTGCCGGGAGCCACCTGGCGCCAGAAGCGGAACTCGGTGTAGCGCGAGGTGTCCTCGATCTCGGGATGGTCGCGCAGGTATTTCTTCACCTTCTCGTCCATCTGGTCCTGCCAGATCCGCTTCTCGTCGAAGCTGGGGGGGCGGCCGTTGGTGGCGTAGGACTGCTGGACGAAGAACTCCTCCGCGTTGGGCCCGCGGGTGGTGCGCTCGAGCACCGGCGGCGGCGTCAAGCACGCGCCGACGAGGAGGCCGAGCGCCGCGACTGCCGCCGAACGGAAGATCCCGCTCATGGCGTTGCCAGTATATCGCGGGGCGCGCGCGGCTTCGTCAAATCAGCGCGGATTCGAGCACGATGCCGCGGTCGATGATCCGGGCGGCCCGGGCCAGCGCGCCGGCCAGGGCCGGCTCGACCTCGGGCGACTCCGCGAGCTGGCGCAGCACGTCGATGAGCCGTCGCATGGCCCGGATCAGGTCGCCCTCGTGGCCGCCGAAGGACTCCTCCACGATCGCGGCCCAGTCGTCTTCCCCCGAGGCCCACCGGAACACCGACGGCATGAAGCCGGTCGAGACCGACACCGGCATCGGCAGCTGATGGCGACGCTGCACCTCCAGGATGGTGTTGGCGAGCGACTCCAGGTCCTGCACCTTCCGCTTGAGCTTGGGGCGCTTCTTGAGGAAGAGGCGGGCCACCGCCGCGTCGCCCGAGCGCGACTCCTCGATCAGGCCGGAGCAGAGGGTGGCCGCCTCGGCCACGGTGGTGTCGGCGAGGATCCCGCGGTCCACCATCTCGGCGACCAGCAGCTCGTTGTCGTGGCGCAGCCCCGCGATCAGCTGCCCCTTGGCCAGGAGCTTGCCGTCCTGCACCGCCCCGAAGCGCTCGAGCACCTCGACCACGCGGAGGAACTCCTGCCAGTAGGCGTTGCGGAAGGCGTCGAGCATCTCGGCCTTCTGGCCGAGCTGACGCTCGAGGCTCTCGAGTCCCTTCCAGGCCTGCTCGCAGCGGTTCTGCGATCCCCACGGGCAGCGATGGCACTCGATGGCCGACAGCGCGCCCTCGGGCCCGTGGCTCCGCTCGCGCTCGATCAGATCGGAGACGGAGAGACGCTGCATCTGCTCGGTGAGCCCGCGCGTGCGGTGCTCCCAGTCGCGCGGCACGTGCAGCGGCGGGGTCTGCCAGAACACCCGCTTCACGTTGCCCTCCTTCATCTGCACGGTGCCGCCGTGCGGGAGCAGCACCTGGATCAGGTCGCGGTGGCGCCGCCGATCCACTCCCAGGATGAGGCCGAGGCTCGCCCCGCTCTTGCGGCGCACCAGGGCCAGCCGTCCCGGCTCCGCCTCGGCGGCGGAGCGGCCGCGCCGGCCGCCCTTGCCGCGGGCCATGCGCGCCACCTCGACCTCGGAGCGCACCGCTCGATAGCGGCCGATGCGCGAGAAGTCGCCGCAGGGGGCCGCGAACCGCCGCGCGTCGTCCACCCCGGTCTCCAGGCTGTGCACGTCGGCCTCGAGCGAGCGGATGCGCTTGAGGTTCTGGTACTGCCCGAACGAGGACTCGACGATGCGGCGAATGGTCGCGAGGTCGCGGCCGGTGGAGAGCAGCAAGGCCACCGAGCCGTAGCCCAGCTTGAACTGGCTCATCACCGGCTCGGGCGGGCCGTCGACCACGCGCTTCATGTCGTCGAAGCCGTCGCGCACGTCGAGGGCCATCACGCACTTGCCCTCGGCGTCGATGCCGCGGCGGCCCGCGCGCCCGGCCATCTGGGTCAGCTCGTTGTGAGTCAGGCTCCGGAAGCCGCGGTCGGTGCGCTTGGTGAGCGACTGCAGCACCACGCTCTTGGCCGGCATGTGGATGCCGAGCGACATGGTCTCGGTGGCGAACACCACCTTGCAGAGGCCGCGCTCGAAGAGCAATTCGGTGAAGCGCTTCACGGTGGGCAGGATGCCCGCGTGGTGCAGCCCCACCCCCATGCCGAGGGCCTGGAAGATCGTCTGGTTCAGCGGCGACTCCGAGATCGCCGGGTTCTCGCCGATCTGAGCGCGGATCTCCTCGTCCACCTGCCGCTGCTGGTCGCGGGTGAGCAGCGGCTTGCCCTCGGCCAGCACCGTCTCCATCGCCCGCTCGCAGCCGGCCCGGCTGAAGATGAAGTAGATCGCGGGGAGCCACCCGCGGCTCTCCAGCTCGTCGAGCATCACGGTGGGGTCCACCACCCGGCGGCTGTACCAGCGGCCGCGATCGTGATAGCCGCCCTCGCGCTCCTCGCCGAGCAGGCGTACCTTGCCGTGGCGGACCGCGTCGTACGTGTGGATCTCGCCCGAGAGGTCGGCCACCAGGTACTGCAGGGGCACCGGCCGGTGCGGATGGGTGATCGCCACGATCGGCCGGTGCACCAGGCTGATCCAGTCCGCGATCTCGTTGACGTTGCGCACGGTGGCGGAGAGCGCGACCAGGGCCACGTCCTTCGGGCAGTTGACGATGATCTCCTCCCACACCGTGCCGCGTCCCTCGTCGCCCATGTAGTGGCACTCGTCGAGCACCACCGTGTCCAGCCCGGGGAGGCCGCCCGAGTAGAACATGTTGCGGAGGATCTCGGTGGTCATCACCACCACCGGCGCGCGCGGGTTGACCTTCACGTCGCCGGTGAGGATGCCGACCTGCTCGCCGCCCCACTGCCGTACGAAGTCGGCGTACTTCTGGTTGGAGAGCGCCTTGAGCGGGGTGGTGTAGGCGATGCGCCGGCCGCGGTCCAGCGCCGCGTGGATGGCGAACTCGGCGACCAGGGTCTTCCCGGAGCCGGTGGGGGCCGAGACGATCACCGACTTGCCGTCGAGGATGGCGGAGATCGCGCGGAGCTGAAAATCGTCGAGGGGAAACGGGTAGCGGGCCCGGAACGACTGGAGCAGTGGCTGGTCCACGACCGCGGCACCTCCCTTGCCCGCGCCCTCACCGTATCACGGCCTTGCATGGCCGCGAAGCCCCGAGTAGGCTCTCGGCCATGAAACTCACCGGCAAGGTCGCGCTCATCACCAACGTGAGCCACTTCATGGGGCCGGCGATCGCCGAGGAGTTCTGCCGCGAGGGCGCGTCGGTGGCGCTGCACGACCGCGACGAGTCCGCGATGAAGCCCTTCGCCCTCATCGCGGACCGGCTCGGGCGCGACGTGCTCCTGCTGTCCGGCGACCTGAGCCGATCCGCCGAGGCCGACGCGGTGGTGGATGCGGTGGTGGCGCGCTTCGGCCGCCTCGACATCCTGATCAACAACAACGCGCACCCGCCCTCGGGCAGCCCGGTGGAGCGCATCAGCGACGAGGCGTGGCGCGAGATGCAGGCGCGCCTGCTCGACGAGCCGTTCTACTGCCTGCGCGCGGCCCTGCGGGTCATGCGCCCGGCCCGTCGCGGCAAGATCGTCAACATGTCCTCCGCGGCCGCGTTCCCCGGTCTCGCCAACTACGCGGCGTACACCGCGGCGCGGGCCGGGATCAACGGGCTCACCCGCGCGGTGGGGCGCGAGGTGGCCCGCGACGGCGTGCAGGTCAACGCGATCGCCCAGAACTACGTCGAGAACCCCACCTACTTCCCGCCCGCGTTGACCGCCGACCCTGAGAAACTCCAGCGAATCGTCAAGAACATCCCGGCGGGGCGCCTCGCGCGCAGCGAAGAGTCGGCGCGGCTGGCCGTCTACCTGGCCTCGGAGGACGCCGACTTCTTCGTGGGCCAGGTCATTCCGTTCTCGGGCGGCTGGGTCACGCCGTGATCGTCTTCCACGTGGCGATCGAGACCGGCGACGACTACGTCGCCAGACGCGCGCCGCATCGCGAGGCCCACCTCCAGCGTCTGATGGCCCTCCGCGCGCACGGCGTCGTCATCGGCGGTGGCCCCAGCCCGGACGGCCGAAGCGCGGACATCTTCTACCGGGTGGACCAGCCGGACGACCTGCGCCGCCTGGTCGAGGAGGATCCCTACTTCACCGGCGGGGCCTGGCCCCGCTACAGCCCGCGCTCGTTCGCGCAGTTCCTCGAGCCGTGGGAGATGCCGCCGCTCGTGACCGACGGCTCGCGCCCGGCGACGGTGGTGGAGGGCGCGACCGCCGACGTCGAGATGGCCTCCTTCGCCCTGATCGAGGCGCGCGGCGCCGGGCGCATGGCCTTCGGTGGATTCTTCCCGGGCGGCGAGACGCTCGCGCTCATGCGCGGCGACGATGCCGAGAAGGCCCTCGAGGATCTGCGCGCCAGCGGCCTGTGGCAGGACGGCACGCTGCGCGCCCGGCCCCTGCTCCACGTGCTCTGAGCGGGCGCGCCCCGAACTCCCCCGGTAGCACCGCGTAAACGCGGCCAGCTTCCGCTCCTTTTTCCCGGTTGACAGCGTGGGGTCCGTTTAGGTATACCTAATTCGCGCTGTATCACGGACCTAAGAAGGAACGGAAAGCCGTCCGAATGATGACGCCCGAGTCGCAAGGGACAGGCCGAGGGAGAGCCCGCCGGTGATCCTCTGTCTCTGCCTCGGAGTCTCCGATCACGCCGTCGAGTCCACCATCTCCGCCGGTGCCCGGACCGTGGCCGAGATCGAGCGCATGTGCGGAGCGGGCGGCGACTGCGGCGCCTGCAGCGGTCTCATCGAAGCCCTGGTGGAACAAGCCCGTGAGAGGCACTATGCTGGCGCGACAATCGCCAACACGCTCACGGGAGGGCGACATGAAGGGACATGACCAGGTGGTGACTCTGCTGAACGAGGTCCTCACCGCGGAGCTCACCGCGATCAATCAATACTTCGTCCACGCGCGCATGTGCGAGAACTGGGGATACAAGCGCCTCTGGAAGAAGGTGCGCGAGGAATCGATCGGCGAGATGAAGCACGCCGACCGGCTCATCGAGCGGATCCTCTACCTCGAAGGCGTGCCCAACCTGCAGCGGCTCGGCAAGGTGAACGTGGGACAGACCGTCCCCGAGCAGCTTCGCCTCGACCTGGAGCTGGAGCGGGTGGCGGTGGGCGCGCTCAACGCGGGCGTCGAGCTGTGCCGCAGCCTCGGCGACAACGGCTCCCGCGACCTGCTCGAGGAGATCCTCAAGTCCGAAGAGGACCACGTCGACTGGATCGAGGAGCAGATGGAGCTCATCAAGCAGGTCGGGGAAGCCCACTACCTGTCGCAGCAGATCAAAGAAGACGACGCGTGATCGACGACCCCGGAGAGGCCGCGATCACGCGAGAGGCCGCCCCACGTGAGGGCGTCCGCATCGCGAGCGCGGAGCTGTTCCGGGGACGGCGGGAGATCGTCATCGTGCACCGCGGCCAGGAATACCGGCTGCACATCACCAAGGCGGACAAGCTCATCCTGACCAAGTAACCGTTCACCGAAGCCAGCCACCTTCGAGGCCGGTCTCCCTCCCGGGAGCGCCGGCCGGCTTGAGGACAGCAAGCCACCTGGATCCGGCCGTCCCCGCGACGAGACCGGCGGCGAGGAGCCCGTGTCCCAGATCGCAACGCTCATTCAGACGCTCGCCAAGGGCGGGCCCGTGATGATTCCCCTGCTCGGCTGCTCGATCGTGGCGCTCGCGGTCGTGGTCGAGCGACTGGCCTTCTGGTGGCGTCAGCGCGACGAGGGAGCGGCCGATCGGGCCCTGGAGCTGGCGGAGCGCGGCAAGCTCGACGAGGCGCTCGAGGTCGTCCGGGGGGCCGGCGGGGCAACCGCGCGCGTCATCGCGGCGGGCCTGGCCGAGCGGCAGGTCTCTCCCGCGGTCGCGATGGAAGCGGCGGCCCAGAGCCAGACGAGCCGGCTGCGGAGCTACCTGCCGGTGCTCGACACGATCATCACCCTGTCCCCCCTGCTCGGGCTCCTCGGCACCGTCACCGGCATGATCGCGGCGTTCGGGATCCTGTCCACCAGCGGCATGAACCAGCCCACCGCCATCACCGGCGGCGTGGCCGAGGCGTTGATCGCGACCGCGGCCGGCCTGGCCATCGCGATCGCCACCCTGGTGCCCTACAACTACTTCACCGCCCGGGCCGAGCAGGCGATGGACGCGATGGAGCGCATGGCGAGCCGGCTGGACCTGGCCCTGAAGGAGCAGCAGATCCCGTGAAGTTCCGCCGCCGGCCGCCGCGGAAGGCCCGGATCGAGATCATCCCCATGATCGACACCGTGTTCTTCCTCCTGGTGTTCTTCATGATGGCCAGCCTCTCGATGACCGTGCACGGCGGAATCCCGGTCAACCTCCCCCGGGCCGCGAAGGCGGAGGCGGCCCGCGCGCCGGTCTCCATCTCGATCTCGCGCGAGGGCGTGATCTACCTCGAGCGCGAGGCGATCGAGCCCCCGCAGCTCACCGCGCGGCTGCAGGAGCGCGTCCGCACCGAGCCGGAAGTGGGCCTGGTCATCGAGGCCGACACCGACGCGCGGCACGGGCGCGTGGTCGACGTCATGGACGCGGCCCGGCTGGCCGGCATCGGCAAGATGGCCATCGCGGTCATCCCGCGGGAGGCGAGGCGCTGACGCGCGGCCTCGCCCGCGCCTTCGCCGTCCTGATCGTCGCGGCCGGTCTCGCGGCCACCCCGGCCCGCGCCGACGAGCCGGACCCGTTCGCGCCCATCCTGCACGCGCTCGACTACCTGGGCGTCGACTACCCAGGCGCGGTCCAGGACGGCAAGATCGTCGACCAGGGCGAGTACGACGAGCAGGTGGAGTTCGCGACCGGAGTCCGCGCCATGATCGGCGCCCTGCCCGCGCGGCCCGAGCGCGCCGCGCTCGAGGCCAGCGCGGCCGGCCTCCTCGCCGCCATCAAGGAGCAGCGCTCCGGCGACGAGGTCGCGGCCATCGCCTCGGACCTGCGCCGGCGCATCGTCGACCTCTACGAGGTCCGCGTCGCCCCGCGCCAGGCGCCCGACGTGCGCGCCGCCGCCGCCGACTTCAGCGCGCAGTGCGCGATCTGCCACGGCGCGGTTGGGCGCGGCGACGGGCCGGGCGCGAAGGGACTGAACCCGCCGCCCGCCGATCTCACCGACGCCGCCCGCATGGGGGAGCACAGCATCTTCGGCATCTACAACACGATCACGCTCGGCATCAAGGGCACCGCCATGACCGGCTTCGCCTCCCTCCCCGAGGCGCAGCGCTGGGCGCTGGCATTCTACGTGGGCGGGCTGGCCACGCCGGACGCCGCGCGCGAGCAGGGCGCGGCGCTCTGGAAGCGCGGGGTGGGCCGCAGCGAGCTGCACGACCTGCGGGCCCTTGTCATGGCCACGCCGAAGGAAGTGGCCGCGCGCTCCGGCGCCGACGCGGCCGCGGTGCTCGCCTACCTGCGCGGCGAGCCCGGCACCCTCGCGTCCGGCCGCGAATCGCCGATCGATTTCAGCGCCCGCGTGCTCGCGGAGAGCCTCGACGCCTATCGGCAGGGCGACGCGGCGCGGGCGCACCAGCTCGCGGTCACCGCCTATCTCGAAGGCTTCGAGCTGGTGGAAGCGCCGCTCAGCGCGGTGGACGGCGGGCTGAAGAGCCGCGTCGAGGCCGAGATGCTCCGCTACCGCACCCTGATCCAGTCGCGGGCGCCCCGTGAGGCGGTGGAAGCCGAGGCGCGCACGATCGCCTCGCTCCTCGAGGCGGCGCGCGAGCGCCTCGACGCCGCGCGCCTCTCGCCGGTCACCACCTTCACCAGCGCGCTGATCATCCTGCTCCGCGAGGGGCTCGAGGCCATCCTGGTGCTGGCCGCGGTCGTCGCGATGCTGATCAAATCCGGCCGCCGCGAGGCGCTCCCCTACGTGCACGCCGGCTGGATCGCCGCGCTCGCCCTGGGCGGGCTGACCTGGGTGATCGCCTCCTACGTGGTGACGGTGAGCGGGGCCGGCCGCGAGGTCACCGAGGGGGTCACCGCGCTGCTGGCCGCGGCGATGCTGCTCTACGTGGGCTTCTGGATGCACCGCCACTCCCACGCGGCGCGGTGGAAGGCCTTCCTCGAGGGTCGCGTGCAGGCGGCCCTGTCGGGCCGGACGCTCTGGACGCTGGCCGCGATCTCGTTCCTCGCGGTCTACCGCGAGGCGTTCGAGACCGTGCTGTTCTACCAGGCCCTCTGGGTCGAGGCGGGCCCTTCGGGCCATCTCGCGGTCGGCGCCGGCTGTCTGGCCGGATTCGCCGGCCTCGTGGTGATCGCCTGGCTCATCCTGAAGCTCGGGCTGCGCCTGCCCCTCGGCTGGTTCTTCGGCGTGGGATCCGCCCTGATGGCGCTGCTGGCCGTCGTGCTCGCGGGCAAGGGCATCGCGGCCCTGCAGCACGCGGGCAAGCTGCCGGTCGGCTCACTCGATCTGCCGACGATTCCCTCGCTCGGCGTGTATCCGACGTGGCAGGGACTGGTGACCCAGATCGTGCTCGTCGTGGTGATCCTGGGCGCGTTCACGTTTTCTCGGCGGCCGGCGGCGTAGCTTCCGAACCACCCCTCACCCTGCCCCTCTCCCGGAAGGGGAGAGGCAACGGCTCATTAGGACGCGTCGGAGATGGCCTGGACGCCGCCCGGGTTGTCGAGCGAGGAGAGATCGCCGGGGTCGCGGCCGAGATAGGTCGCGCGCACCACGCGGCGCATGATCTTGGCGCTGCGGGTCTTCGGCAGCTCGCGCGCGAACAGCACGCGCTCCGGCCGGATGGCCTTGCCCATCGAGCGCACGACCGCCTCCACCAGCTCGGCGCGCAGCGGCTCCGACGGCTGGTGGCCGGGGCGCAGCACCGCGAAGCACACCACGGTCTCGCCCTTGATCTCGTGCGGCACGCCGATGGCCGCGGCCTCCGCCACCGCCGGGTGCCCGACCAGCACCGATTCGACCTCGGCCGGCCCCACGCGCTTGCCCGCGATCTTCAGCGTGTCGTCGGAGCGCCCCTGGATGAACCAGAAGCCGTCGTCGTCGATGTACGCCCAGTCGCCGTGCACCCACACGTCGGGCCAGCGCGACCAGTACGTCTCGAGGTAGCGCGCCTCGTCCTTCCAGAAGCCGGCGGTCATGCCCGGCCACGGGCGGGTGATCACCAGTTCGCCCACCTGGCCGCGCACCGGCCGGCCGTCGTCGCCGTAGACGTCGGCGGCCATGCCGGGGATCGGGCCCGCGAAGGAGCACGGCTTGATCGGCGCGATCGGGAAGCACGACAGGATGCCGCCGGAGATCTCGGTGCCGCCCGTGTAGTTGATGATCGGCAGGCGCCCCTTGCCGGCGGTCTGGAAGAGCCAGCGGTACGGCTCCGGGTTCCAGGGCTCGCCGGTCGAGGCCATGATCCGCAGCGAGGAGAGATCGTGCCGCGTGACCCAGTCCTCGCCGTGGGGCATCAGCGCCCGCACCGCGGTCGGCGAGATGCCGAGCACGGTGACGCGGTGACGCTCCAGTACCGACCAGAGCCGGTCGGGCTTCGGATAGTCGGGCGTGCCCTCGAAGAGCACGGCGGTGCCGCCGGTGAGCAGCGCACCGCCGATCAGCATCGGCCCCATCAGCCAGCCGAGATCGGTCACCCAGAAGAGCCGGTCGTCGGGACCGAGATCGAAGAGATACGCGAAGTCGTGCGCGTTCTTGATCGAGAATCCACCGTGGGTGAGCACGGTGCCCTTGGGCCGCCCGGTCGTGCCCGAGGTGTAGATGATCAGGCACGGATGATCGGCCTCGACCGGCAGCGCGGTGTTCTCGGCGGACTCGGGGGCCACCACGTCGTGCCACCAGAGATCGCGGCCGTCCTTCCACGGCACCTCGGCCCCGCTGCGCCGGTGGACGATCACGCGCTCGATGGTGGGCGACGCGGAGACCGCCTCGTCGGCGGTGCGCTTGAGGGGCACCACCCCGCCCCGGCGCGCGAAGGCATCCGCGGTGATGAGCAGGCGGGCCCCGCAGCCGTCCAGGCGCGAGGCCACCGCCTGCGCGCCGTAGCCCGAGAAGCACGGCGTGTAGACCGCGCCGATCCGCGCCACCGCGAGCGTGGCGATGACGGCCTCCGCGCACATCGGCAGGAAGATGCCGACGGTGTCGCCGGGACGGATGCCGAGCCGGACCAGCCCGTTGGCGAGGCGGCCCACCTCGGCGGCCAGCTCGGCGTAGGACAGCGTGCGCACCGTGCCGTCCTCGGCCTCCGCGATCACCGCCGGGTGCCCGCCGCGGCCGGCCGCGACGTGGCGATCGATCGCGTTGTAGGACAGATTGAGCCGGCCGCCCGGGAACCAGCGCGCCCACGCGATCCCCTTCGACGAATCGAGCACGCTCCGATAGGGCGTGAACCAGTGGAAGCCGAGATCCCGCGAGACCGCGTCCCAGTACCACTCCGGATCCTCGATCGACCGGCGCTGCAGATCGGCGAGCGAGGCGAGGCCGTGCTGTTTCATGAGGCGGGCCATCCGGGTCTTCGCGGCGGTCTCCGGATCGGGCCGCCAGATGATCTCGTTGACGTCCATGCCGATCAGCCCTCCACGTCCGCCAGCGCGGCCGCCTCGACCGGGCGCCAGTCGGCCAGCGCGTCGAGCCACCCGATCTGGCGCCCGGTGAAGAGCGGGCTCCCCGGCCCGCGTGGCCCGAGCCAGCGCTCGAGATAGAGACCGGCCGCGAGCAGCTTGCGGTAGCCCTGGCCGCGCTCGCGCAGGGCCTGGCCCTCGGCGAGCAGCAGCGCGCCGGCCAGCAGGTGATAGAGCGCGTCCGCGACGGGGCGCGCCTGCAGCTCCCGCTCGTCGGCGGGCAGCGCGGCCCACGCCGCGGTCTGCCGCGAGAGCGACTCCAGACCGGCCCGCACCCGGTCGACCCACGGCTTGGCCGCCGGCTCGCTCACCCGGGCCAGCCGGTCGGTGATGAACACGGCCAGCGCGTCCAGCCCGCGGTCCTTCAGGATCGCCCGCTGCACGTCGAGGGCCACCACGTTGGCCGAGCCCTCCCAGATCGCGCCGAGGTACGCGTCGCGCAGCAGGCGCGGGTTCACCCACTCCTCGACGTAGCCGTTGCCGCCCCGCACGTTCATGGCCTCGGCGACCACGTCGCGGGCCCGGAGCGTGATCCAGTACTTGGCGAGCGGCGTCCAGACCCGCGCGAGCGCGCGCGCGTCGGCGGCGCCCGCCTCCCGCCGGTCGAGCAGCGCGGCCCCGTTGAGGATCACCGAGGCCGCGGCCTCCGCGTCCAGCAGCATCGAGAGCAGGTTGCTGCGGAGGAGCGGCAATTCGGCGAGAGGCCGGCCGAAGGCCACGCGCTGACGGGCGTGCACCAGCGACTCCAGCACCGCGCGGCGCATGAGCCCCGCCGCGCGCATGGCGTTGGAGAGCCGCGAGCCGTTGACCATCTCCATCATCTGCTTGAACCCGGCCGCGAGATCGCCGACCACGTAGCCGATCGCGCCCGCGTAGGTCACCTCGCCGGTGGCCATCGAGCGCGAGCCCAGCTTGTCCTTGAGGCGGTTGATGGTCCACGCGTTCTTGCCGCCGTCGGGCAGGCGCTTGGGCACCAGGAACATGCCAAGCCCGCGCGTGCCCGCGGGCGCCCCTTCGGGCCGCGCCAGCGTCAGCGCCACCTCCGCGTTGGCGACCGAGGTGAACCACTTGTCGCCCCAGAGCCGCCACTGCCCGTCTGCTCCGCGCCGGGCCACCGTGGTGGACGCGCCCACGTCGGATCCCCCCGTCCGCTCGGTCATCCACTGCGTGCCCTGCCAGAGCGCGGCCGGATCGGTGGACGTCAGATGCGGCAGATAGCGCGCCTTGAGCTCCTCGCTGCCGAAGGCCCCGAGCAGGCGCGCGCACGAATCCGTCATGTTCACCGGGCAGAGCAGCCCGAACTCGCTCTGGGCGAAGAGATACGACAGCGCGTACTTCACGACCTGCGGGACGCGGTCGGGCCAGCCGAGCACGCCGGGGCGATGCGCCATGGCCGCGAGGCCGAAGCGGCCGAAGGCGATCGCCTCCATCTGGAGATAGGCGGGGTGGCGCACCACCTCGTCCACGCGCCGCCCCTGCTCGTCCCACGCGCGCAGCGTCGGCGGGTTGCGATCGGCCACCGCGGCCAGCTCGTCGAGCTCATCCCCCGCGATCTCGCCCAGCGCGGTCAGATGCGGCGCCGCGCGCGCGAACGTCTCGGCGTCCATCACCGACTCGCAGAGGAGCTGGAAGTTGCGGTCTTCCAGATAGAAGTTCAGGCCTCTCGTGGTGGGCATCGCGTCCTGCGCGGGCGTTGCGGAAGAAAACGGCGTGGCCATGGCATCCGAGTCTATCGCGAACGACGGGTCTGTGATAGGAGAGACGCGACGCACACTACGCTCCCAGGAGGCGGACATGGCGCGCAAGCCGGCCGCGGCGCCGTCGAAGGAAGCTCCGACGCGGAAGCCCGACCCGACCGACCCGAAGCACCGGTGGGACCGCCCCATCCAGGCGCCGGGTCACACCCAGGTGGACTTCGAGGAGCGCGTGGACTTCCGCCGTCTGCACGACTATCGCGTGGGCCGCGTCCGGCGAGCGCTCGCGAAGTCCGGCCTGGGCGCGCTCCTCCTCTTCGACCAGTACAACATCCGCTACATCTCCGGCACCGTGATCGGCGAATGGGCGCGCGACAAGCTGACCCGCTGGTGCCTGCTCACCGGCAACGGCGAGCCCTGGGTGTGGGACTTCGGCTCCGCCGCGCGGCATCACCGCCTCTACACCCCGCAGCTGCCGCCCAACCAGTGCCTGGCCGGCATGGTCGGCATGCGGGGCGCGGTGTCGCCGAAGGCCGGCCTCTTCGAGGCGGCGGCCCGCGAGATCCGCGACATCCTGGCCCGCGAGGGGGTGGCCGGCATGCCCCTCGGCATCGACGTGGTCGAGCCGCCGTTCCTCTTCGCGCTGCAGAAGGCGGGGGTCGAGGTGCGCGACGGTCAGCAGGTCATGCTGGAGGCGCGCGTCATCAAGAACGTCGACGAGCTGGTCCTCCTCAACATGGCCGCGGCCATGGGCGACGGCGTGTACCAGGACATCTTCGAGGCGCTCAAGCCGGGCGTGCGCGAGAACGAGATCGTGGCGCTCGCCAACAAGCGGCTCTACGAGATGGGCTCGGACTGCGTGGAAGCCATCAACGCGATCTCGGGCGAGCGCTGCTCTCCGCACCCGCACAACTTCACGGACCGCATCATCCGGCCGGGCGACCAGGCCTTCTTCGACATCATCCAGACCTACGTCGGCTACAAGACCTGCTACTACCGCACCTTCAGCGTGGGCCGCGCCACCTCGCCTCAGCTCACCGCCTACGGCAAGGCGCGCGAGTGGATGGACGCGGCGATCGCCCTGATCAAGCCGGGGGTGGGCACCGACCGCATCGCGCGCGCCTTCCCGCGCGCCCAGGACATCGGCTTCGAGAGCGAGATGGCGGCCTTCGGCCTCAACTTCTGCCACGGCCTGGGCTTGGGATTGCACGAGCGGCCGATCATCTCGCGGCTGAACTCGTTCGACGACCCGATGGAGCTGCAGGCCGGCATGGTCTTCGCGGTCGAGACCTACTGCCCGGCCACCGACGGCACCTCCGCGGCCCGCATCGAGGAGGAGATCATCGTGACGCCGGAAGGCGCCCAGATCATCACCCTCTTCCCGGCCAACGAGCTGCCGATCGCGAACCGGTACTAGCCGGGAGCCTCGCATGAAGATCCTCGAAGTGGTGGGCCTCACCTGCCGGGTCGGCGGCATCACGCTGGTCGACGCCCTCTCGTTCACGATGGAGGAAGGCGAGATCCTGGCCCTGTGCGGCCCGCCTCGCTCCGGCAAGACCGCGTCGGTGCTCTGCCTGTCGGGTCAGATCCCCGCCGAGTCGGGCCGGCTCATCTTCGATGGGCGCGAGGTCACCGGCCTGCGCCCGCGCGAGCTGGCGGGCCAGGGCCTGGTCCGCTCCGGTCTCGTGCCCGCCCTGCCGTGGTCCGCGACGGCGGCCGAGCTCATGGCCCTGGCGGTGCTCTGGCCGCGACTCGGCCTCCTCGCCGCGCTGGCCGCGAAGTGGCCGGACACGCGGGTCCGCGCTCGCGTCGCGGCGCTGCTGGAGCGGGTCGGCCTGTCGGATCACGCGCGATCCCGGCGCGACGATCTGTCGATGCTGAGCCTGACGCGACTGCGTCTGGCCCAGGCCCTGGCGCTGCGGCCGCGACTGCTGCTGCTCGACGAGCCGCTCGGCGCGCTTCCGGTCGAGGATCGCGTCGCCGTCGCCGGGCTGATCTCCGAGATTCGCGCCGCCGGCATCACCGTGCTCCTGACCGAGCGCGAGCCGGCGACCGCGAAGACGGTGGCGGACCGGGTGGCGATACTGGCCCGCGGCGCGCTCGTGGCATGAGCGCCCCGGCCCGCGGGCTCGCGCATCTCATCGGCAGCGTGCCGCTCGCCACCACCGAGGAGGTCTTCCGCCGGATCGCGGGCGCGCTCGGCCCGCTGCTCTCGCGCATGCCCGACGGCGAGACCGGGGAGCGCCGGCGCTGGGTCTACTGGCAGCGCACCATGCTCGAGCGGCATCCGGCCATGGAGGTGGACGCGGACGCGGGGCTGCTCGAGCTGCGGCAGTGGGACGGCTCGCTGCTGCGTCGCACGAACCTCCTGCGCTTCCGCCCGGGTGTCGATCCGCACGGCGTGGATTTCCCGACCGGCTACGCGGAGGCCGCGCGCGACTCGTGGGCTTGCTTCGAGGGTCTCCGGACAGAGGGCGCGGTGCCGGCCGGCATGCGCTTGCAGGTGTGCCTGCCCACGCCGATGTCGAGCGCCTTCATGTACGTGAGCCCGCGCGCCCACGACGACTATCTCCGCGTCTATGAGCGGTCACTGCTGCGGGCCCTCGCCGACGTGCTCATCGCCGTTCCCCACCGCGATCTGAGCATCCAGTGGGACATCTGCCAGGAGGTGCTGGTGTTCGAGGACTACTTTCCCTCTCGCCCCGCGAACTACAAGGACCGCGTCTTCTCGCTGCTGAAGCGGCTGGGCGAGGCGGTGCCCGCCGACGTGGAGATGGGCTATCACCTCTGCTATGGCAGCCCGGCCGACCAGCACCTGGTCATGCCGACCGACACCACGATCCTCACCGAGATCGGCGCGGCCATCTTCTCGATGGTCGGGCGGCCAGTGGACTACCTGCACCTGCCGGTGCCGCGCGAGCGAGACGATGCGGCATACTTCGCGCCGCTGGGCTCGCTGCGTCTACCCGAGCGCACGCGTCTGTACCTGGGTCTGATCCACCACGCCGACCCCGAGGGCGATCGGCAGCGCATCGACACCGCGCGCCGCGCGGTCGGCGACGGCTTCGGCGTCGCCACCGAGTGCGGCTGGGGACGCGGTGACCCCGCGCGACTCGACTCACTCCTGGAGAGCCACCGCCGGGCCGTCGACTACCTGATGGCGGGGGGCGGTCGATGACCGACGATGCCCCCGGCCCCGCGTCGCACACCTTCTTCTCGCAGCGGCTGCGCCTGCACTACGTCGACTGGGGCAACGAGGACAAGCCGCCGCTGCTGCTGATCCACGGCGGCCGCGACCACTGCCGGAACTGGGACTGGACCGCGGCCGCGCTCCGCCACGACTGGCACATCATCGCCCCGGACCTGCGGGGTCACGGCGACAGCCAGTGGACGGCCGACGGCAGCTACTCCATGACGGGATACATCTACGACCTCGCCCAGCTGATCCACGGCCAGCGGCTGGCTCCGGTGACCATCATCGCCCACTCGCTGGGCGGTAACGTGGCGCTGCGCTATGCCGGGATCTATCCGGAGACGGTCGCCCGGCTCGTGGCGATCGAGGGGCTCGGGCCGTCCCCGCGGCAGTGGGCGGAGCGCGCCGCGACGAGCATCGACCTGCGCATGGACGAGTGGATCCTCGAGCAGCGCAGGCTCGCGGGCCGTCTGCCCCGTCGGTACGGCTCGATCGAGGACGCCTTCCGTCGTATGCAGGAGGAGAACCCGCATCTCTCCGCCGAGCAGGCGCGCCATCTGACGGTGCACGGCGTGAACCAGAACGAGGACGGCACCTATAGCTGGAAGTTCGACAACTACGTGCGCGTCTTTCCGCCGTACGACATGCGCGGGCAGGACATCAAGCACCTGTGGTCGCGCATCGCCTGTCCCACGCTCCTGCTCTACGGCACCGAGAGCCGCTCCGGCAATCCGGCCGAGGACGGCCGCGCCGAGCCGTTCCGCCACGCCACCGTCGTCGGCATCGAGCGCGCCGGGCACTGGCTGCACCACGACCGCCTCGACGAGTTCCTGCGCGTGGTCCGCGACTTCCTGGCGGTTACCGCCGAAGCCCCGCCACGAATCCCGCCACCGCCGCCCCGATCTCCCGCGGCGAGTCCTCCTGGACGAAGTGGCTGCCGCGCACGGTGATCTCCTGCTGGCTCGGCCAGGTCCGGCAGAACTCGCGCTGCGGCCCGGTGAGGATCGTCCCCGGCTCCGCGTTGACGAACAGCTTGGGCACGTCGCTCGTGGCCAGCCACCGCGCGTAGTCGTCGACGATCGCCACCACGTCCGCCGGCTCGCCGTCGATCGGGATCTGCCGGGGCCAGGTCAGGGTCGGGCGGCGTGATTCGCCGGGCTCCAGATACGGCCGGCGGTAGACCGCCATCTCGGCCTCGGTCAGCCCGCGCAGCACGCTCAGGGGCAGGATCCGCTCCACGAACACGTTCTTGACGAGCACCATCTCCTCGCCCGCCGGCGAGCGCATCGCCTGGAAGACCTTCCGCGCCACCTCCGGCCATTCGTCCCACGTGACCGGCCGCACCAGGGCTTCCATGTAGACGAGGCCGCGCACGCGCTCGGGGTGGCGGCGCGCCCAGTGGAAGCCCAGCGCCGAGCCCCAGTCGTGCACCACGAGGGTGACGCGGTCGAGCGCGAGTGCCTCGAACCACGCGTCGAGATAGCGGGCGTGGTCCACGAAGCGGTAGGAGCCGCCGGGCGCCTTGCCGGAGTCGCCCATCCCGATCAGATCGGGCGCGAGGCAGCGCGAGGCCGGCTGCACGTGCGGGATCACGTTGCGCCAGAGATAGGACGACGTCGGGTTGCCGTGGAGGAACACCACCGGATCGCCCGCGCCCGTGTCCACGTAGGCCATCTCGGTGTCCAGCACGCGCACCCGCCGGCGCGGGTGCGCATCGGCGGCGGGCATGGCCTCGCTCATAGACGGCGCCCGCCCCGAGGGAAGGATGTCACTCGGCAAGACCGCGGGACGATCGCCGTGCGCTCTCGATTGGTCTCGACGGAGAGATCGTCATCCACTATCGGCCGAACAGCTGCTCGATGAGCGCTTCTCACGAGAAACCGAGGTGCTGGGCTACGTCGGCCAAGACCCCGGCTCGCCGTGTTCGATGGTGGTCAACCGGAGGTGGCTGCCAGTCTGGCGGGTCAACCGATAGCCGAACCGAGCGAGGACCTTCGCGAGATCGTCGCCGGAGACGTCCCGCTGAAGTCTCAAGCGTCGATGACTTCCTCACGCGCGAAGTGCAACCGAATGAGCTGCCGCGTGAGCCGATGACGACCGGTCGCCGAACCAGTCGATCTTCCATGTGCGGTTGCAAGGGGGTTGCACTTTCCACCGCGTTTGCCGCGATCTGATGGGGGTGCGGGCGAAGTATCGAATAGTTGCGCGTCATCGTGGCTCTTCGTAATCAGTAGGTCGCGGGTTCAACTCCCGCCCCCGGCTTCTTTCAAGGTCTACTGCCTGACGGGCAATGGTTCCAGAATCTGGTTCCAACACATCCGCCCACTGGGCACCTTCGCAACTGACGCCCGCCAGAGCTGTAGCACGCCTCGTGTACGTGCAGAAAGATACCTGCGCCTCCGACTGCGCGCCCGACTTCCGCAGGTTCTATCGCCCGCCGGCATACGATTCAGGGGCGGCCGGTGCATCCTAGCCACGATCGCTCATGACGGCCGACACGACAAGCTGATGGCTGAGCAACGGCGACTGAAGAAGCGCCGCCAAAACGTGGGCGATGCGCCGGCGGTGAGGGGCATTGCAGTACCGCCAATCTTCCCCTATGCTCTCGGGCCCATCTCACAGCGCGGAGGTCGTACATGATGCAGAACTGGATGCTCCTATGCACGATTGCATCCACCTCGCCAGAGCGAAAGGACATCGAACAATGAGCCAGCGACTCATCGGCCT
>Ga0209998_10000093_pt1 | contig 35480 bp, 31 predicted proteins | sample EndophyteCoNSPM_FD_187576 | JGI IMG/M metagenome (GOLD analysis project Ga0209998, IMG submission 187576) | Arabidopsis thaliana rhizosphere microbial communities from the Joint Genome Institute, USA, that affect carbon cycling - Endophyte Co-N... | ecosystem: Host-associated > Plants > Roots >... | reverse complement strand
GCCGGTGCGACAGCCCGGTGTGGCCGGCCGGAGGCTCGTGTAGAATCCCCGGGGTATGTCTCATCTCGGGTGCGGCGGCTGTCACGGGAGCGTCGCGCCGGTCACGCTCGCGACCGGCCGCGGCGGCCGTCACTCGTCGGCGCCCTCGCACGGCCGCGCGGCCGGCGGAGGCGCGGCGGCCTCTTCCCGCGAGAGCGCCGGCGTCCAGGGCTACTCCCCGCCCCCGGCGCCGGTGAGCCCGATCAAGGGGCTGATCGACTTCCACACCCACGCGGCGCCCGACATCTTCGGCCGGTCCCTCGACGACGACGAGCTGGCGACCCTGGCCGCGACCCGTCAGATGGAAGCGGTGGTGTTCAAGAACCACGTGACCCACACCGCCGACCGCGCGTTCCTGGTGCGCAAGCACGTGCCCGGCATCAAGGTATTCGGCGGCATCACGCTGAATCACGCGGTGGGCGGGCTGAACCCGCAGGCCGTCGAATGGATGTGGCGCATGCAGGGCGGCTACGGCCGGGTGGTCTGGTTCCCCACCTTCGACGCCGACAACCACGTCAAGCGCACCCGGACCGGGACGGCGGGCATCCGGGTCGTCGACGAGCGCGGCCAGGTCCTGCCCGCCGCGCGCGCGGTGCTGAAGATCGCGGCGGCCCAGCGCCTGGTGGTGCAGACCGGGCACGCCGCGCCGGAGGAGGCCCTCGCCCTGATCGCGGCCGCGCGCGAGGAAGGCTGCGAGCGCATCGTGGTCACCCACGCCCAGTTCGACGTCGTCGGCATGAGCCTCGATCACATGAAGAAGGCGGCCGCCCTCGGCGGGAAGCTCGAGCTGTGCGCCCTGCTCATGCTGGCGGGCCCGACCTCCCCACTCGAGTTCATGCACCACACCGCGCGCGTCGAGGTCGCGGACACCGCGGCCCGGATCAAGGCGGTGGGCGCCGAGCACTTCGTGCTGGGCACCGACCTGGGTCAGGCCGGCAATCCGACCCCCGCGGATGGCCTGCAGATGCTGGTGGCCGGGCTCATGAAGCACGGGATCAGCCGCGAGCAGATCCAGACCATGGGCCGCGAGATCCCCGGCGCGCTCCTGATGGGCTGACGTGATCGTCCGCGTGCTCGATCGTCAGCTGCGCCGGGTGGGAGGGGAGCGGGGGCCCTCCCCGGAACACGCTGACTCGCGACCCTTGCACGGCACTCGAACGAGCCACGAGATGGGAGCGCTCGCCTTCGGCAACGCGCAGAAGACACGGTTCCGGGGAGGGCCCCCGCTCCCCTCCCACCCGGCACGCGCCAACCGTGGACCTGACACCACCCTGCCCACCTGCGCGCCTCATTCATATCAAAGACCCCACAGCCTCGAGCGGCGTGCTGCCCGTGTGCTCGGCGTAGCGGGAGGCGTGGGGGTGGGGGAGGCCCTGCCCCCACGCCGGCGACACCACGACGGAGGCGTGAGGGAAGCATGCGCATCGAGGTGATCTGCACGGGGGACGAAGTGCTGACCGGCAAGATCGTCAACACCAACTTCAGCTACATCACCCAGAAGCTGGAGGACGTCGGGCTCTCGGTGCAGTGGGAGACCACGGTCGGCGACGACCGGGAGAACCTGCTGCGCGCCTTCGTGCTGGCCGGCGAGCGCGCCGATGCGGTCATCGTCAACGGGGGGCTCGGCCCCACCGTGGACGACCTCTCCCAGGAGATCGCGGCGAAGGCGGCGGGCGTGGAGCTGGTCCTGAACGAAGATTGGCTCCGGCGCATGGAGGATTTCTTCCAGCGGCGGAGCCGGGTGATGCCGCCCAACAACCGCAAGCAGGCCATGCTGCCGACCACCGCCGAGGTGCTCGACAATCCCATCGGCACCGCCTGCGGCTTCGCGGTGGATATCGGGCGCGCACGCTTCTACTTCACCCCGGGCGTCCCGCGGGAGCTGCGCCGGATGCTGGACGAGCAGATCGTGCCGCGGCTGCTGGGAAAGGCCGGGCTGCCCGGCGCGATCTTCCTCAAGCGCTTCCACTCCTACGGGCTGGGCGAATCGCACGTGGACTCGCTGCTGCAAGGCGTGGAGACCCTGGTGCCGGACGGCAGCGTGAAGCTGGGCTTTCGCGCCCACTACCCGCAGCTCGAGACCAAGCTGACCGCGCGCGGCCGCGACATGGACGACATCCGGCGCAAGCTCGAGCCGATCGAGCGCGAGGTGCGCCGGCGCGTCGGCAACTTCATCCTCGCCGAGGACGAGCAGACCCTGGAAGGCGTGATCCTGCGCGAGCTGCAGGCGAAGGCCGCCACGCTCTCGCTGGTCGAGACGTTCACCAGCGGCCAGATGGCGGCCCGGCTGGCCCACTTGCCCGGCGCTGACGCGGTGTTCCGCCGCGGTGCGGTCGCGCGCGCCCTGGGAGACGTGTGGGCCGCGGTCGGCCTCTCGGGCGCGCCGCCCGACGGGCCGCTCACGCCGCAGACCGCGGAGACGGTGGCCCGCGCCGCCCGCGCCCACACCGGGGCGACCCACGCCCTCGCGGTGCTCATCGATCTGGACGACGGCCCCGACCGGATCGAGTTCGGCGGCACCATCTGCCTCGCCATCGCCACCGAAGGCGACGCCGCTTCGCGGAAAGCCCGCATCCTGGGCGGACGGGAGTGGGTGCGCCTGGGCGCCGTCGAGATGGGCCTCGATTGCCTGCGCCGATATCTGCAGAGACTGCCGGTCTACGAGCGGATCGACTTCGAGAAGACCTGAGCGTATGCCGATCACGGTGACGGCGCTCACGCCGGCCTTTGCAGCGCGCATCGACGGCGCCGACCTCATCGGCCCGCTGGACGCCGCCACCTGGAAGGAGATCCGCGCCGCCTTCGAGGAGCACTCGGTGCTACTCTTCCGACCCCAGCCGCTGGACGACGAGCTGCAGATCGCGTTCAGCCGCCGCTTCGGCGATCTCGAGATCACCCGCAGCATGAATCCGGCGGCGGGCACGCCGTTCGCCCGCCAGTCGAACCTCGACGTCAAGACCGGCGCGGTGATCCCCTCCGACGACCGGCGCATGGTCTACCAGCTGGCCAACATGCTCTGGCACACCGACAGCTCGTTCAAGCCGGTGCCCTCGCTCTGCTCGCTGCTCTCCGGCCGCATCGTGCCGCCCGAGGGCGGAGCCACCGAGTTCGCGAGCGCGCGCGCCGCGTATCCGTCGCTGCCCGAGGCACTGCGGCGCCGGGTCGATCGCGCGGTCGCGGTGCACGACTTCTCGTGGTCGCGCGACCAGGTGCGGCCCGGCTTCTTCACCGCCGAGGAGCGCGCGGTGTACCCGCCGGTCCGCCACCCGATCGTGCGCGCCAACCCGGTGAACGGCCGCCCTAGCCTCTTCCTGGGCGCGCACGCCTCGCACGTCGAGGGCCTACCGCTCGAGGAAGGCCGCGCCCTGCTGCGGGCCCTGCAGGATCACGTGACCCAGGCCCCCTTCGTGTACCGGCACGAGTGGGAGGTGGGCGACCTGGTGGTCTGGGACAACCGCTGCGTGCTCCACCGCGCGACGCCCTACGACACCGCCCGGCACCAGCGGCTCATGCAGCGCACCACCGTGTCCGGTGACCCGGCCGAGTCCTCGTGGCTGGCCGGCTGGCCCTATCGCATCGCTGCCGCGTAGGCGTCGAGGCGCGGCAGCACCCGGTCGCGCGGCTCCGGGTTGAGGCCGAAGATCACCCGCGAGACGCCCGCCGCCGCGAGGCCGTCGAGCACCTCGCGCTTCGGCGGCGCGAAGAAGATCGACACCGGCACGGTCTTCGGATCGCGGCCGGCCTGCTCGAGGCGGCGGCGGAGCGCGGGGATCTTCTCCACCGGATTCGTGTGCGGGCGCAGGATCGGCATCCAACCGTCGCCGAACTCGACGACGCGGTCGAAGGTACGCTCCCCGTCACCGCCGATGATCACCGGGGGATGCGGCTTCTGCAGCGGCTTGGGATCCGCCCAGATCCGCTCGAAGCGCACGAACTCGCCCTCGTAGCTCGCCTCCTTCTGCGTCCAGATCTGCTTCATGGCGAGCACGCGCTCGCGCAGCAGACGCCAGCGGCTCTTCCACGCCGTGCCGTGATTGCTCATCTCTTCTCGATTCCAGCCTCCGCCGATGCCGAAGAGCACGCGCCCGCCCGAGAGCCGGTCCAGCGTGGCCACCTCCTTGGCGGTCCCGATCGGGTCGCGCTCGATGACGAGGCAGATGCCGGTGCCGAGCTTCAGCCGGCGCGTCGCGCCCGCCGCGGCCATCAGGGCGATGAACGGGTCGTACGCCGACCAGTAGTCGCGCGGCAATTCGCCCCCGCCCGGCCACGGGCTCGTGCGGCTGGCCGGAATGTGGGTGTGCTCGGGGAACCACACCGACTCGAAGCCGCGCTCCTCGAGGGCGCGGGCCAGATCATCCGGAGCGATCGAGTACTCGGTCGGGAACATCACGACGCCGTGATCCATGTCGGGCCTCCTCGGTTCGCCGGATTGTACTATCCTGTCCGCCGACCGGCCATGCCTGCTCCTCGGCACGTCATCGTCTGCGGCGCCGGCGTCGTCGGCGCCTCGGTCGCCTACTTCCTGACCCGGCGGGGAGTCGCGGTCACGGTGGTGGAGCGCACGGCGGTGGCCTGCGCGGCGTCGGGCAAGTCGGGCGGCTTCCTCGCGCTGGACTGGTGCGACGGCACCCCGGTCGAGCCGCTCGCGCGGGCCAGCTTCGCGCTGCACGCGACGATGGCGAAGGAGATCGCGCGCGACTGGGGCTACCGGCGGATGGACACCTTCATGCTGGCCGCGCGCGAAAAGGGCGCGCCGGCCGGCGGCCATCGCGTGCCCGCGCCGGGCTGGATCGACGGCCCCGCCGTCGTGGCCGGCACGCTCGGCTCGTCCGAGACCACCGCGCAGGTACACCCGGCGCAGTTCACCGCCGCGCTGATGGACGAGGCACAGGCCGGCGGCGCGATGCTTCGCATCGGCGCGGTGGAGCGCGTGATCGCGCGCGACGGCGCGGCGAGCGGCGTCGTCATCGACGGCCGGGCGCTCGAGGCGGACGCGGTGGTGCTGGCCGCCGGACCATGGACGGGACGCATCGAGGGGCTGCGCCTGCCGCGCGTCTCCGGGCTCAAGGGCTACAGCGTCACCCTCGACGTCGCCGGCGTGCCCGCGCACGCGCTGTTCATGGACTACCGCCTGGCCGACGGCCGCGCCCTCGAGCCGGAGATCATCCCGCGGCCCGACGGCACCGTGTACGTGTGCGGGATGGCCGATCGCCAGCCGCTCCCTGAATCCGCCGAGGGCGTCGAGGTGAGCGCGGCCGGCTGCGCGATCCTCGCCGGCGCGGCCGGCCGCGTCGCCGCCTCGCTCGCCGCCGCGCCGATCAGCCGCCGGCAGGCCTGCTATCGCCCGGTGGTGGACGACGGCCTGCCCATGATCGGCCCGGTCCCGGGCGTCCGCGGCGCGTACGTGGCCACGGGCCACGGCCCGTGGGGCATGCTCAATGCCCCGGCCACCGGCCTCGCCCTGACCGAGCTGATCGTCGACGGCGCGGCCCGCTCGGTCGACCTGCGGCCGTTCTACCCGGATCGACTGCCGGCTGCACGCCCGTGAACCCCGAACCCCCGATAGGAGACATCCGCCATGGACATCGTCGACTCGCAGGTGCACCTCTGGGCCGCGGAGAGCCCCAGCCGCCCGTGGCCGCCCGGCCGCGCGAAGGAGGCGCAGAAGCCCTATCAGATCCTGAAGGAAACGCTGCTCTTCCAGATGGACCTGGCCGGCGTCCGCCGCATGGTGCTGGTGCCGCCCTCGTGGGAGGGCGATCGCAACGACATGGCGCTGGAGGCGGCGCGTGCCTATCCCGATCGCTTCGCGGTGATGGGCCGGCTGTCGCTGCCCGATCCGGCCAGCCGCGCGCTGGTCGCGGACTGGCGGAAGCAGCCGGGCATGCTCGGCATGCGCTTCACCTTCCACAACGAGCACAACCGCCACTTCCTCACCGACGGCTCGGCCGACTGGCTCTGGCCGGCGGCGGAGAAGGCCGGCATTCCCCTCATGGTCCTGGTGCCCGGCGCGCTCGATCATCTCGACCGCATCGCCTCGCGGCACCCCGGGCTCAAGCTCGTCATCGACCACGTGGGGATCAGCGTGCGGGGCAAGGCCCCGCAGGTGTTCGAGGAGCTGCCGGCGGTGTGCGCGCTGGCGAAGCATCCGAACGTGGCGGTGAAGGCCTCGGGGATGCCGTCGCTCTCCGCGCAGCCCTACCCGTTTCCCGATCTGCACGACGCGATCCACCGGCTGGTGGACGCCTTCGGCCCGAAGCGGACGTTCTGGGGCACGGACCTGACGCGGATGCCGTGCACGTACTACGAGTGCATCACGCTCTTCACCCGGCATCTGCCGTGGCTGCGCGGCGAGGACCTCGAATGGGTGATGGGCCGCGGCGTCTGCGAGTGGCTGGGCTGGCCGTTGACGCGCGCCTGAGCGCTGCCTCGCTCAGCGGGCGGGATCGACGCGCAGGATCCGGCCCCGGGAGCTGTCGGTCAGCAGGTAGAGAGCGCCGTCCGGCGACGGCACCACGTCGCGGATCCGCTCGCGCAGGTCGCCGAGATAGCGCTCCTCCTGCACCACGCGGCCGTCCTGCAGCCGCAGCCGCACCAGCAGGCCCGGCGACAGCGAGCCGATGAGCAGGTCGCCGCGCCAGTCGGGGAACGCCGAGCCGGTGTAGAACGTCGCCCCCGACGGCGCGATCACCGGGTCCCAGTAGTACACCGGCTGCTCCATGCCGGCCTTGGCGGTGCCGATCCCGATGCGCGCGCCCGAGTAGTCCACCCCATAGGTGATGACCGGCCAGCCGTAGTTCTTGCCCGGCTGCGGATTGTTCAGCTCGTCGCCGCCGCGCGCGCCGTGCTCGACCGTCCACAGCTGACCGCGCGCGTCGACGGTGGCGGCCTGCACGTTGCGGTGCCCATAGGACCAGATCTCCGGCCGCGCGTCGGCACGTCCAACGAACGGGTTGTCGCTCGGGATCGAGCCGTCCGCGTTGATGCGCACGACCTTGCCGAGCGTCACCGACAGGTCCTGGGCGCGCTCGCGATAGCCGAAGCGATCGCCGAGCGTGACGAACAGGGTGCCGTCGGGCCGGAAGGCGAGCCGCGAGCCCCAGTGGTTCGGCCCCTGCACCTTCGGCTGCTGGCGCCAGATGACCTGCGTGCCCTCGAGCCCGCGCTCGCCCAGCCGACCGCGGGCGACCGCGGTGCCGGCTCCGCCCTCGCCCGGCTCGGAGAAGGACAGGTAGACGAGCCGATCCTGCGCGAAGCCCGGGCTCAGCGCGACGTCGAGGAGGCCGCCCTGCCCGCGCGCGTAGACTGGCGGCACCCCGGTCAGCGGCTCCGACAGCGTGCCGTCGGGCGCTGCGATGCGCAGCCGGCCCGGCCGCTCGGTGACGAGCATCCGGCCGTCGGGCAGGACGGCGAGCCCCCACGGGTGCTCGAGCCCCCGTACGACGTCGGTGACCTTGACCGCGAGCTTCGCGGGGGCCGGGGTCGGCGAGCGCGGCGCCTCCTGCGCCCACGCGGGCGCCACCAGCAGGGCGAGCGCCATCGCGAGCGTGTCCCAGCGCGGCCAGCGCGTCGAGGCCCGGCTCAAAAGCTCACCGGCAGCGACTGCAGCCCGCGCAGGGTCAGGCTCTGCCGGAACTCGGGCTTCTCGGTGGCCAGTGCCAGCTTGGGCAGGCGCTGGAGCAGCGTGTTGATCGCGATCTGCCCTTCCATGCGCGCGAGCGGGGCGCCCAGGCAGAAGTGAACGCCCATGCCGAAGGCGATGTGGCGATTGTCGGCGCGGGTGAGATCGAGCCGCTGCGGATCGGGGAACTGGGCCGCATCGCGATCCGCCGCGCCCAGGAACGGCATCACCATCTCCCCCTTGGGAATCGTGCGGCCGCCGATCACGATGTCCTCGCTCGGGATGCGGGCGGTGCGCTGCACCGGGCCGTCGAAGCGCAGCAATTCCTCCACCGCGGTGCCGATGATCCGGGGATCGTCCCGCAGACGCCGCAGCTCGGCCGGATGCCGCAGGAGCGCCAGGGTGCCGTTGCCGATCAGGTTCACGGTGGTCTCGTGCCCGGCCACCAGCAGCAGGATGCAGGTCGCGAGCAATTCGTCCTCGTTCAGCTTGTCGCCCGCCTCCTCCGCCGCGATCAGGGCCGAGAGCATGTCATCCCGAGGAGACGCCCGACGCTGCGCGATCAGCTCGCGGAAGTACGCGGCCAGCGCGCGCCGTCCGGCCATGCTGCGCTGGGCGACCTCCGATTCGGGCGGCAGCATGATCGCGTCGAGCCCCCGCGCGATGTCCAGGCCCCACTGCTTGAAGCGCTCGTGGTCCTTCACCGGCACGCCCAGCATGTCGCAGATGACGTTGACGGGAAGCGGATAGGCGAACTCGTCGATCAGGTCCATCTCGCCGTGGCCGTCGACGGCGTCGAGCAGGCGGTCGACGATCCGCTGGATGTCCGGGCGGAGCCGCTCCAGCGCCTTCGGGGTGAAGGCCTTGCTGACCAGGCCGCGCAGCCGGGTGTGATCGGGCGGGTCCCGGTCGAGCATGGAGAGGCCGAGGCCGGGCGGCACCTGCATGCCGAAGCGGGCGGCCACGAACGCGGCGATCGGCTCCTTGATCAGCCGCGGGTCCCTCAGGCTCGCGATCACGTCGGCGTAGCGGGTGAGCACCCAGAAGCCGAGCGGGCTGTGGTGGACCGGATCGTCCGCCTGCAGACGCCGGTACATCGGGTACGGGTCCGCCACGAACTCCGGGTCCATCGGATTGAACTGCACGTCGGCCATGTCGTCTCCTCCCGCGGCCATTCTACATCTGCTACAGTCCCCTCCACCGGCGCAGGACGGGTCTCCCACGGGCACCAGGAAAGGACAGGTCATGGCGACGATCACCGGCTCGGAAGTACTGGCGCAGGCGCTCCGCTCTCAAGGCGTGGACACGATGTTCTATCTGATGGGCGGCCCCATGCTCGAGACCGAGGCCGCCTGCATCAAGCTCGGCATCCGCGCCATCGACACGCGCCACGAGCAGGCCGCCGCCCTGGCCGCGCACGCCTGGACCCGGGTGATGCGGCGGCCGGGCGTGGCCATGGGCTGCTCCGGTCCCGGCGCCATCAACCTGGCCACCGGCGTGGCCAACGCCTTCACCGACTGCGCCCCGCTGGTGGCCATCGGCGGATCGAGCCCGCGGGTCTACCTGGGCATGGAGGCCTTCCAGGAGATCGACCAGGTCGCGCTGATGAAGCCGATCACCAAGTGGGCCGAGCGCATCTACGACGCCCGGCGCATTCCCGACGTCGTCGACACCGCGTTCCGCCAGGCCGCCTCGGGCCGGCCCGGGCCCGTCTACATCGACATGCCCGGCGACATCCTGGGCGAGAAGATCGAGGAGGAGCAGGTCCGCTACCTCGGCCCCTGGAAGCCGGCGCCGCGCTCGCTCGGCGACCCGGGGGCGGTGCGCGAGGCCATCGCGCTGCTCGCCAGGGCCGAGCGGCCGATCGTCATCGCGGGCAGCGGCGTGTGGTGGTCCGACGGGGCCGCCGCGCTGCAGGCCTTCGTGGAGGTCACCGGCATTCCGTTCTACACCACCCCGATCTCGCGCGGCCTCATCGCCGAGGACCATGAGCTGGCCTTCCTGAACGCGAGGAGCAAGGCCTTCACCGAGGCCGACGTCGTGCTGGCGGTGGGCACGCGCTTCAACTGGGTCATCCAGTTCGGCCGGCCGCCGCGCTTCGCCGCCGATCTCAAGGTGATCCACGTCGACATCAACCCCACCCAGCTCGGCCACAACCGCGCCGTCGACATCCCGATCGCAGGCGACGCGAAGGCGGTGCTCGAGCAGCTCCGCGCCGAGGCCGAGGGCAAGATCGCGCCGAAGCGCTACGCCGCGTGGACCGGCAAGCTCCGCACGCTCGATGCGGAGAAGGGCGCCGAGCAGGACAAGGCGATGAGCCGCGACGAGACCCCGATCCACCCGCTGCGGCTCTGCAAGGAGGTGCGCGACTTCATGCGCCGCGACGGCATCCTCGTAGTGGACGGTCAGGAGATCCTCAACTTCGGCCGCCAGGCCATCCCAACCTACGTGGCCGGGCACCGCCTGAACTCCGGCGCGTTCGGCACGATGGGCGTGGGCCTGCCGTTCGGGGTGGGCGCCAAGGTGGCCAGGCCGGACGCGCAGGTGCTGGTGCTGCACGGCGACGGCTCCTTCGGCATCAACGCCATGGAGATGGACACGGCGGTGCGGCACAAGATTCCGGTGGTGGTGGTGATCAGCAACAACGGCGGCTGGACCGCGGACGCGCCGTGGACGCGGCCCTTGCCCAAGCCGGGCCGCAACCTCGGCCACACCCGCTACGACCGCGTGGCACAGGAGCTGGGCGCCCACGGCGAGTTCGTGGAGAAGCCGCACGACATCCGTCCGGCGCTGGAGCGCGCGTTCGCCTCCGGCAAGCCGGCGGTGGTCAACGTCATCACCGATGGGAAGGCCCGGGCGCAGACGGTGCGCTTCTCGGCCTACACGACCTAGGCGGGAGGCCCACACACCATGGCCCAGGCCCTCGACGGCATTCGCGTCCTCGACCTGACCCAGTACGAAGCGGGGCCCTCCTGCACCCAGATGCTCGCCTGGCTCGGCGCGGAGGTCATCAAGATCGAGCCGCCCACCGGCGAGCCCGGCCGCACCGCGCTCTCCGACAAGCGCGGCGAGGACGCGTGGTTCTTCCTGCTGCTGAACTCCTGCAAGAAGGGCGTGACCCTGAATCTGAAGTCCGAGCGTGGGCGCGCCATGTTCCTCGACCTCGTGAAGGGCGCCGACGTGCTGGTCGAGAACATGGGGCCGGGCGCGATGGACCGCCTCGGGCTGGGCTGGGAGGCGCTCCACCGGCTGAACCCGCGGCTGATCGCGGCCTCCGTGAAGGGCTTCGGGGGCGGCGGTCCCTACGCGGAGTACAAGAGCTTCGAGTGGATCGCGCAGGCCATGGGCGGCGCCATGAGCATGACCGGGCACCCCGACGGCCCGCCCACCAAGGCGATCGGCGGGCTCGCCGACACCGGCGCGGGCCTGCACACCTGCATCGGCATCCTGGCCGCCATCATCCAGCGTCAGCAGACCGGCGTGGGTCAGCAGGTGGAGGTCGCGCAGCAGGAGTCGGTGGTGAACCTGCTCCGCATCCACCTGCGCGAGAGCTACGCGACCGGCAAGCCGGCGCCGCGACAGGGCAACCGCTCCGCGGCCGCCGCGCCGTCCAACATCTACCGTTGCAGCCCGGGCGGGCCGAACGACTACGTCTTCATCCACTGCGCGACGGTGGACATGTGGAAGGCGCTCACGAAAATCGTGGGCCGGCCCGAGATGGCCGACGACCCGCGCTACCACGACCGGCGCGATCGCGTGCAGATCGTCGACGAGATCGACGCGATGATCGAGACGTGGACCGAGAAGCGCGACAAGCACGACGTCATGGCCATCATGGCCGGCGCCGGCGTGCCGTGCGGGGCGGTGCTCGACTCCACCGAGATCCTGTCCGACCCGCACCTGCGCAAGCGCCGCTTCATCGTCGACCTCGAGCATCCGCGGCGCGGCCCGTACCCGATGCCCGGCAACCCGGTGCGCCTGTCCGACTCGCCCACCGAGGTGGCCCGCCCGCCGCTGCTGGGCGAGCACAACGTCGAGGTCTACGGCCGCCTGCTCGGCATCAAGCCGGACGAGGTCGCCCAGCTCAAGCAAGACGGCACCATCTGATCACCCTCTCCGGCAACCCTCTCCCCTGAGGGGAGAGGGCAGGGTGAGGGGTGGTCTACAAGCTACAGAGAAGGAGACTCCCGTGAGCGACAACCACGCCGTCGTCGTCGACCCCGCGGCCGCCGGCCGCCTCGTCATCCGCCCCGTTCCCGACCCCGCGCCCGACCGCGGCGAGGCCATCGTGCGCGTCCGCGCGATCTCGCTGAACCGCGGCGAGGTCCGCCGCTCCACCATGGCCGCGGCCGGCTGGCGCCCGGGCTGGGACCTGGCCGGCACCATCGAGCGCGCCGCGGCCGACGGCTCCGGCCCCAAGGTCGGCGCGCGCGTCGTGGGCTTCCTCCCCGAGGGCGCCTGGGCCGAGCGCGTCGCGGTGCCGACGCACGCGCTGGCCGAGCTGCCCGAGAAGGTCACGTTCTCGCAGGCCGCCACGTTTCCGGTGGCCGGCCTCACCGCGCTGCACGCCCTCGCCAAGAACGGCACGATCCTGGGCAAGCGCGTCCTGGTGACCGGCGCCACCGGCGGCGTCGGCGACTTCGCGGTGCAGCTCGCCCGCCTCGGCGGCGCCCACGTCACGGCCAGCGCCCGCCGCGCCGATCAGGCGCCCGCGCTCCGCCAGCTCGGGGCCCACGACGTGACGGTCGGCGACGAGATCCCCGCCTCGCCCAAGTACGACCTGGTGATCGAGTCGGTCGGCGGCCGCACCCTCGGCTCGGCACTGGCCGCGCTCGAGCGCGGCGGCGTGTGCGTGACGCTCGGCGTCTCCGCCGCCTCCGAGGTGACCTTCGACGCGCGCACGTTCTTCGCCACCGGCCGCACGCAGCTCTACGGCTTCTACCTCTTCACCGAGCTGGGCAACGAGCCGGCGTCGATCGGGCTACGCCGCCTCGCCGACCTGGTGGCCGCCGGTCAGCTCGCGCCGCATATCAGCGTGGAGCGGCCGTGGAGCGAGATCGCGCAGGTCGCCGCGGACCTGATCGCGCGCACGTACCCGGGCAAGGCGGTGCTCACGCTGGGCTAGCGCGATGCCCCGTCTCGACCGGCTCGCCGAGCTGGGCCGAAAGAATCTGCTGATGCTCCCGGTCCAGGTGAACGACACCGCGCCGTTCACGCCCCTCTCGCGGCCGCTCCCCGCCTGCCGTCTCGCCATCGTGACCACCGCGGGCCTCCACCGTCGGGACGACCGCCCATTCGCGCCGGGCGAGCAGACGTTCCGGGTGATCCCGGCCGACGCACCGGCAGCCGACATCGTGCAGAGCCACACCAGCCTCGGCTTCGATCGCGTGGCCACGATGCGCGATCTCAACATCTCGTACCCGGTGGACCGGCTGCGGGAGCTGATCGCGCGCGGCGAGCTGGGCGGGACCGGGCCGAATCACTACTCGTTCATGGGCGCGCAGCGAGACGTCAGGCGCATCCACGAGGAGACCGCCCCCGAGGTGGGCCGCCGGCTGCGCGAGGCAGGCGTCGACGTCGCCCTCATCACCCCCACCTGACCCTTCTGCACGCACACCGGCGGTGTGCTGGCGCGCGCGCTCGAGTCGGCCGGCGTGGCCACCACGTCGATCAGCATGGTGCGCGAGCACACCGAGAAGGTGAAGCCGCCGCGCGCGCTCTTCGTCCCGTTCCCCTTCGGCCACGCGCTGGGCCGCCCGAACGACCCCGATCTGCAGCATCGCGTCCTGCGCGCCGCGCTCGACCTCCTCGCCGAGCCGGCCGGCCCGGTGCTCCGCGACTTTCCCGACGATGCCGAGCCGGGCGATCAGCCGTCGGCGCCCACCCAGGCGTCGGCCATCGCGCCCGTGGCCGCCGTCGCCGACGATCCCGCGCTCGAGACCTCCCAGATGCGCCAGTACCACGAGCAGTGGCTCGCCCACGGCGGCGGACGCACCGCCTTCGGCCTCGCCGGCATCCCCGCCACCCGCTTCCGCGGCGTGGTGCGCTTCCTCCAGGCCTTCGCGGCCGGCGAGGAGGCCGACATGGCGGAGCGCCCCGCAGATGTGCCGCTGCCCAATTTCATCCGCTACTGCGCGGACGACTGGAAAGCGCTCTGCTACGAGGCCCGCCTGGTCATGAAGCCGTCCAGCAGCGGCGACGATGTCGCCCGCTGGTTCTGGGGCGAGACCGCCGCCGGACAGGTGCTCCGCCGCGTGCGCGACCGCCTCGACGCCTCGGAGGACCCGCAGTGGAAGGCCGCCGCGTTCGGGGTGGCACGGTAGCGTCGCCCATCTGCAGATCCGCTCACGGACGCAGGACGTCCAGAGCCCAGCTCACATCCAATCGCTCACCAAGCCAGGACGGACACGCGGTCCGCGCGTGGATGTCCAGGTCTCCATGATGCTCCCGCAGGGCTCCCGCAGGATCCTCGGGCACTGCCGCGGATGGCGGCACGTCGGGGAGCGGACTGCCGTCGGGACGGCTAAAGGCGAACGTGTCGTCGTCCCCGTGGGCCACCTGAAAGCCCTCTTCGTGGACGGCTCGATGATGGCGACGGCAAAGCAAGACGAGATTGCCGAGCGTGGTGGGACCACCCTGGGCCCAGTGGCGAACGTGGTGCCCCTGCCCGACGCTCACGCGGCAGCCCGGGAACCGGCATGTCCGGTCGCGATGTAGCAAGGCGCGTCGCAGCGCCGGAGGAATCGTCCGCGTCCGCGCCCCGACTTCGAGCAGCCGTCCTTCCGAATCGTGGCGCATCACCACGCGGCTCGCGTCGCACGCCAGGCGCTGACACGTTCCCGCGGGAACGTGGCCGATCTCTTCCATGACGGATTGGCCTGGCTGCGACGCATCGGCCAGCACGGCCGCATCGACATGGACCACCACCTGATACCGCTCCCCCGGCGCACCAGGATCCAGCTCATGGTGCAGCGCCGTCTCCGCGAGCAAGGCCAGCGCGTCCGCTTGTTGCTGGGATCGGGTGGGCGGCGTCAGCGATGGATCGGTTGGCTGGTTCCCGGACGTGCCGCGCGCTCGCTGATACAGGGTCTCCCGGGCTGCATCGAGCGCTCTCAGCAGCAGGGCGCCTATCTCCGGCGTGAGGCGTCCATTGAGAACCACCGTGCCGTCGTCCTCCTGGTGGACACGCAGGCTGCGGCTCGCATGCTGTCGGGCAGCCTGCCTGGCTTCGGCCCGTCGGTCTACCCGTCGCCAGCAGCGAACGATCTCCTCCACATGTACCGCCGTGCCGGCTCGACCAACCGCCAGAAGACGCGCCTCCGTCTCCGGCGTAGCGACACGAGTCAACGCACGCACCTTGGCATAGGACAGCTGTCCGCGGGCGAGCGCCTCGGCCAACCGAGGCAGCGCCCCCAGCGCCCGTGCGACCCGCACGCGCTCGCGGGCGGCGCCGGGAGCCAGCCCTACACGCCAGCTCAGCCACTCCGCGCACGAGCGAAAGCCGGTATTCCATCCGCCGCGCGCGTCGAACTCACGGATCAGATCGAGCAGACGCGCGGTGGCGGCGTCGAGGTGGGCGGACAGCTCGGCGATCTCGTCGCCGAGCCGATCCAGCTCCTGGACGCGAGACGGAGATTCGAGAAGCGTGAACGATTCGGTCGTCATGCCGTGGCCTCCTTCCGCTGCGCCACTCTAACCCGCGATTTCCGGGGGGCCGGAGGCGGCCGACGTCGAATGATTCACGAGCGCCGAATGATTTCTGCTGGGCGGGCCGAACGGAATGCGGAAGCGCGGACGTCCGAGCGTCAAGGCCTGCATTCCGGGAGGGCTGCATATCGGCAGAGAAGTGCCCTGGCGAAACGTGTCAAGCGAAAACTGGACGAGCGCCCGCGGTCCCTACTCGGCCAGCCACACCGTGTCGAGCTGGTTGTTCAGGTAGTGGCTCGGGGTGATGGTCCAGCCGCGCACCTTCGAGAGATGCGGCACGATGCGGTTCCACTGGAAGGTCATGATGTAGTGCACCTCCTCGTCGTAGAGCCGCTTCTCGAACGCGCGCAGGAGCTTCTTGCGCTCGTCGGGGTCGGTGGTGCGGGACTGGCGCTCGTACAGGTCGTCCATCGCGGTGTCCTTGTGACGGCTGAAGTTCACCGGCGACGTGGTCAGGAACCAGTGCAGGTCCATGTCGGGCTCGACGATGGAGTTGCAGGGCGCGTTGGTGGACACCTCGAACTCGCCGTTCTTCTGCGCCTGCAGCCACGCGGCCGACTCCAGGCTCACCTGCTTGACGTTGAGCCCGACCTGCCGCCACTGGTCGATGAGCCAGATGCCCACCGGCTCGTAGGGCTGGGGCACCGCCCGGTTCGTGAGAACGAATGAGAGGCCCTCCGCGCCCGCTTCCTTCAAGAGCCGCCGCGCCTCCGCGCGCGAGGCGTTGATGTCGGCGCCGTAGCCGGCCAGCTTCTTCAGCTCGTCCGGCGGCGTGGCCCACGGCGTGCCCGGCACCTGGATGCCCGCCACGTCCTTGACCACCGCAATGCGGGAGAGCGCGGCGGAGCCGGCGTACCGATCCAGCGCGAGGGTCAGGGCGCGGCGCACGCGCTTGTCGCCGAACGGCTTCTTCTCCTGGTTCATCGACACCTGGATCGAGCAGTTCCACGGGCTCTCCTGCACCGTGATCTTGCTGCCGAGGGCCTGCACGAGCCCGTCCCGCTGCGACGGGCTGAAGCCGCGGAACTGGATCATCGCCCGCTCGCCGCGGATGGCCGCGACCTGGGCGGAGGAGTCCTGGATGAAGATGGCCCGGAAGCCATCGAGGTAGGGCTTGCCCTTGTCCCAGTAGTCCGGGTTCTTCTTGCCGACCCAGTGCGAGCCGCGCACGTACTCGGCGAACTTGAACGGGCCGGTGCCCATCACGTTCTTCTCGTACCAGTGCATGTCCTTGGCCAGGATCTCGGCCTTGTAGATCCAGTTCCAGGGCGACGCGAGGTTGGTGAGGAACGACGCCTCGGGGTACTTGAGCCGGAACACGATGGTGTCCGGATTCGGCGCCTCGACCGCCTCCACCGTGCGGTAGGCGGCCTTGCGGCTCGAGATGACGCCGGCGGGCGGGAAGATGATCTTGTCGTACGAGGCCTTGACGTCGGCCGAGGTCATCAGGCTGCCGTCGTGGAACTTCACGCCGCGCCTCAGCTTGAAGGTGTAGGTCCGCTTGTCCGGGGAGATCGTCCACGACTCGGCGAGATCGCCGATGATCTTCGTGCCGGTGCGGTCGGTGGGCTCCACCCGCAGCAGGGTGCTGTACTGCGGCGCCCCGGGATGGAGCATCCCGAAGGTCTCCTCGCGATGCGCGTCGAAGCTCGGGGGCTCCGCGGCCACCACGAAGACCAGCTCGCCGCCCGCGCGGGGCTGCTCCTGCGCGGAAGTCGGCGGGACCGAGCCGAGCGCGAGAACGAGAACGAGGCAGCCGAGGAGCGTCAGCGATCGAGTGAGCCGGCTCATGTCCGACCTCCGTTGGGTAGCTCGTGGGAGTCTAGCATCGGCTCCAGGAGCGAAGTAGGTGAGGGGCGGTTACCGCTTCAGGCGCGGGAGGAGGTGGGCGGCGGCGTCCGCCACCTGCGCGAGCTGGTCGCCGCCCGCAAAGCGCAGCGCCAGGTGCCGGGCGCCCGCGTCGATCCAGCGCTGGAGCCACTCCGCGCAGCCCTCGATCGGCCCCGCGTAGGTCGCCTGGCGCGCCATGATCGCGGCGGCCGGCGCCGCGTAGTACGTCTCGAGGAACTGGCGCAGCCGCTGCTCGGCGTTGGTCCGGTCGGCATCCAGCGCGAGGGTCACGTACGCGGCGCCCGAGACCGCGTCGGCGGCCCGGCCCGCCGAGCGCGCCGCGGCCTGGATCCCCGGGAAGTGCTCGGCGAAGAACTCCACGCTCGGCCCGGTCGGGAACCACGCGTCGAAGCGCGCGGCCTCGCGGAAGGCGGTCGGCCCGGAGCCGCCGATCCAGATGGGCGGCCCGCCGGCCCGGTGCGGCTTGGGCTCGACGGTGGCGCCGTCCAGGGTGAAGTGCTTGCCGTGGAAGGTGACCGCGTCGCGCTGCCAGAGCGCGCGGCAGATCTCGATGGTCTCGAGGAACCGGCCTACCCGGCGATCCCACGGCACCCCGCAGGCCGCGAACTCCTTGCGGATCTGCGGCGTGTCCGCGGCGATGCCCACCCCGAGGATCACCCGTCCCTCGGCCACCCGGTCGACGGTGGCGATCAGGTGCGCGAGCACCACCGGGTTGCGCAGCGCGGGCAGCAGCACGCCGGTGCCGAGGCGCACGCGCTTCGTGCGCGCCGCGATCGCGGCCATCAGGGTGAGCGGCTCGTGGCGCGGCCGCGCGGTGATCGAATCGCCGATCCACACCGAGTCGAAGCCGGCGGCCTCGGCGCGCTCGGCCATGGTGATGAGCGGGCCCGTCTCGGGCCGGCCCGACATGATCGCCTCGCGCGTGGGAATCAGGACACCGATCTCGACGGTCATGACGATCCTCCGATCAGGGATTCGACTTCCCGGGCAAGCGGCGAGGACTCGAGCCCCTCCCGCAGGCCCGGATCGCGCGTCGCCGCGCGCAACGAGGTGATGATGTCCCACGCCGCGCGGTAGCGCGCGAGCGCGTCGTCGCGCCGGCCGCGCGCCGCGTCGAGCCGCCCCAGGGCCTCGTGGCTCAGCCAGGTCTGGCGCGGCTGGCGGATCGCGGTCGCGAGCGCCAGCGAGCGCTGCAGCGCCTCCTCCGCCTCGCCCCAGGCGTGGCGGGCGGTGGCGCTCTCTCCCTTGATCCGCCAGGCCCACGCCTCGAACTTCCGGGAGGCGGTCGGCGCCGCGAGCTCGAGGCTCTGGTCGGCCAGACGCCCCGCCCGCGCGGGATCGCCCTGGCGCAGCGCGAGCTGCCCCTGGCTCGCGTAGCAGTGGGTCGCGTAGCGCCACGTCATCCAGCGGGATGGGGGCGGATGCAGCACGATCGAATGCGATTCCGCGAGGGCCTCCGCGGCGCTCGCCAGGTCGCCCCGCGTCATGAACGCGTCGGCCTCGTTGTTCCGGATGAAGGCGCGCCGCTCGGCTCCGGTGCCGTGACCGGCCCGCGAGGAGCGGTTGGTCACCTCGTACGACAGCTCGGACAGCTCCATGCCCCGGTCGAGCGCGCCGCACTCCAGGAGCATCCACCCGAGGGTGTTCTGGAACCGCGGGATGAAGGCGTCGTCGCCGATGCGCTCGGCGAGCGCGAGCCCTTCGCTCAGCGCCACGAACGCGGCATCGTACTGGCCCAGGTCGTTCCACATCGCGCCCTGGTTCCAGAGGCAGCGGAGGAGCGGGATGACCAGGGAGTGGTCGCGGGCGAGCCGGGCGCCTTCGCTCGCCTGCTCGAGCCCCTCACGGTAGTCGCCGCGCCAGCCCGAGCGCAGGGCCAGCAAGTGCAGCGCCAGGGCCTGCCGGTTGGGGTCGCTCACCGACCGGCCGATCGCGAGCGCCCGCTCCACGTCGTCCTTCGCGGGGTCGAGGTTCCCGCTCACCAGGTGGATGTACCCGCGCACGTAGAGGCCGCCGGCGAGCGGCCGCTGCGCCCCCGCGGCCTCGGCGAGCTCGATCGCCTCGCGGGCGCCCTCGAGCGCGGCGGGCAGGTCCTCCGCCCACTGGAGCGCGGAGGCGGCCTGGATCAGCGCGTTGGCCTCGGCGGAGCGATCCTCCGCGCGCCGGGCCAGCTCCACGACGGTCTCGGCGGCCTCCCGGGAGCGCGGGAAGTCGCCCACCCCGAAGAAGAGGTCCGCCCGGGCCGAGTGGATGGTTATCAGGGTCGTCACCGGGGCGCGGTCTCCGAGACGCTCGGCCGCGCCGAGCGCTTCCGCGTAGAGATCGAGCGCCTGGCGCAGGCCGAAGGCCTGGGTGGCCTTCTGGGCGGCCCGGATCAGGTAGGCAAGCGCCCGCTCCGCGTCGTCGGTGCGGGAGAAGTGATGGGCGAGAACCTCATAGTGCTCGGGGAGCCGATCGGCGTAGAGCGTCTCGATGGCCGCGCCGACGAGACGGTGGAGCTCGCGCCGGCGCTGGACGAGCAGGGAGGCGTAGGCCACGTCCTGGGTCAGGGCGTGCTTGAAGCCGTAGGCCAGCTCGGGAAACCGTCGCCGCTCGTGAATGAGCTCGAGCGCGCTCAGCTCGCGCAGGGCGGGATCCGTGGCCTCGCCGATCTGGGACACGTGATCGACGAGACGGCGGCTGAACTCGCGCCCGATCACCGCGGCGAGCTGGAGGGTGACCTTCGGCGCCTCGGCGAGCCGGTCCACCCGGGCCGCGATCACGTCCTGGACCCGGTCGGGCACCGCGATCTGCGAGACGGGCCGGGTGAGGGCCAGCCGCCCCTCGACGGTCCGGAGCGCGCCCGTCTCCTCGAGAGAGCGGACCAGCTCCTCGACGTAGAACGGGTTGCCCTCCGCCTTGTCCGCGACGAGGGCGCGGAGCTCGTCGGGCAGCGCTTCGGCGCCCAGCACCGCCTGGGCGATGCGCGCGCTCTCCTCGCGGGAGAGCGCCGCCGGCACCACGCGCGTGAAGTAGCTCCGCTCTCCGAACGGGCTCGCGTACCCTGGGCGGTAGGTGAACACGAGCAGCGCGCGCAGGGCCGGCACGCTCTCGGTCAGGGTCGTCAGGAACTGCTCGCTCACCCCGTCGATCCAGTGCAGGTCCTCGATCACCACGACCTGCGGCCGCTTCTCGGCATTCCGGACCAGCATGCTCCGCAGCGCTTCGAAGGTCTCGGCCCGCCGCTCGGCGGGAGTCATCGAGCGCAGGTCGGCGCCCGGATCGATGGACAGGAGCGCCCGCAGATACGGCGCAACATGCGCGAGCTCCGGACTGATCGCGGCCAGGCCCCGCTCGACCTTCGCGGCGGCCGCCGCTTCCGTGTCCCCTTGCTCGATGTCGAGCTGCCGACGGAGCAGGTCGACCAGCGGATGGAAGGGCATGGCCCGGCCGAAGGACAGGCAGTGCCCTTCGTGCCACGCGGCCTCGCCGCCGATCCGCCGGCGCAGCTCGGACAGCAGGCGCGACTTGCCCATCCCGGCCTCGGCCACCAGGAAGGCCACCTGGCCCTGGCCGTCGCGGGCGCGCCCGAAGGCTTCGAGCAGCAGGCCCAGCTCTCGCTCCCGCCCCACGAACGGCGTGAGCCCGCCCTCGGCGGCGATCTCCAGCCGCGTGCGGGCCTCGTGCGCCGCCACCACCTCCCACGCGCCGACGGGCTCGGTCTTGCCCTTGACCTCCATCGGCCCCAGGGGTCGCGTCTCGAAGTAACCGCGCACCAGACGGTAGGTCGCCTCCGAGATCGTCACGCGGCCGGGCGCTCCGCCCTGCTGCATGCGCGCGGCCACGTTGGTGGCGTCGCCCACCGCGGTGTAGTCCATGCGCAGATCGCTGCCGATGCTGCCTACCACCACGAGCCCGGTGTTGAGCCCCTGCCGGGCGCGAAAACGGATCCCACGCGGGAGCAGCTCGGCCTGGTACGCCTCGAGCGCCCGCGCGATGCCGAGCGCGGCGTGCACCGCGCGGACCGCGTGGTCCTCGTGCGCGATCGGCGCCCCGAAGATCGCCATGATCCCGTCCCCCAGGAACTGGTTGACGGTGCCCTCGTAACGGTGGACCTCGGCCAGCATGGAGTCGAAGGCCCGGCTCATGATCCGGTGGACCTCCTCGGGGTCGAGGCGCTCCGAGAGCGCCGTGAAGCCGGACACGTCGACGAACAGCACCGTCACCTGCTTGCGCTCGCCCTGCAGGGCGCCGGCGCTGGTGAGGATCTTCTCGGCCAGGTGCCGTGGCGTGTAGGTGACCGGCGACGCGGAGGGAGCCGGCGACGCGGGGGCAGCGGACGCCGCCGGTGCGGCGAGGGCCGCCCCGCACTGGTGGCAGAAGCGGTTGCCCGGCGGGTTGGGAGCCTGGCACGAGGGACAGACCGCGGCCAATCGGCTCCCGCAGCCCCCGCAGAACTGGGCGCCGGCCGGATTCGTCTGGCCGCAGCCCGGGCAGGTCACGCTCTAGGCGTCGCGCCAGGCGCTCGCCTGGTCGAGGGCGGCGGTCTGCTCGGCGTCGAGCTTCAGGTCGATCCCTCCCACCAGCTCTTTCAGCTGAGAAACGGAGGTGGCCGACGCGATCGGCGCGGTGATCCCCGGCCGGTGGGCGAGCCACGACAGCGACACCTGGGCGGCGCTGGCGTTGGCCGCCGCCGCGGCCTTCTCCACCGCGGCCAGCACCCGGAAGCCGCGCTCGTTCATGTAGGTCTTCTCGACCCCGCCGGCGCGCGCGGTCTTGGGCAGCGGCTCGCCGGAGCGGTACTTGCCCGACAGGAAGCCGCTGGCCAGCGAGGAGTACGGGATCACCCCCACCTCCTGCTCGCGGCAGAGCGGCTCCAGCTCGCGCTCGTACTCGTCGCGCATCACCAGGTTGTACTTCGGCTGCAGGCACTCGTAGCGCGCGTAGCGGTGGCGGTCGCTCTCCCACAGCGCGCGGGTCAGTCGCCACGCCGGGTAGTTCGAGGCGCCGAGGTAGCGCACCTTGCCCTGCCGGATCAGATCGTCGAAAGCCCGCAGGGTCTCCTCGAGCGGCGTGTCCTGGTCGTCCCAGTGCGCCTGGTAGAGGTCGATGTAGTCGGTCTGAAGGCGCCGCAGCGAGGCCTCGACGCCTTCCATGATGTGGGCGCGCGAGAGACCCTTGTCGTTGGGACCCGGACCCATCGGCCCGCAGACCTTGGTGGCGATCAGCACCGACGCGCGGTTCTTCCGCGCGGTCATCCAGAGGCCGAGCGCGGCCTCCGACTCCCCGCCCGTGTTGCCGGGAGCCCAGCGCGAGTAGACGTCGGCGGTGTCGATGAAGTTGCCGCCCGCCTCGCAGTAGGCGTCGAGCACCGCCTCGGAGGCCTTCTGGTCGGTGGTCCACCCGAACGTGTTGCCCCCCAGGCACAGCGCGGACACCTTGAGCCCGGTGCGGCCGAGCCGGCGCATCAGCATGATCGCTCTCCTATTTCCAGAGTTGGCGGGACGCCAGCCGCGCCCCCTCCGCCATCGACTCGAGCTTCGCCCAGACGATCTCCGGCTCCACGAGAGGCTGCGACCGCGCGAAGGTCGCGAAGCCGCAGTCGCTGCCCGCCATCACCCGCTCGCGTCCCACGACCTCCGCGTAGCGCACGATCCGCTGCGCGATCAGCTCGGGGTGCTCGATGAAGTTGGTGGTGGTGTCGAGCACGCCGGGGATCAGGATCTTGTCCTCCGGTAGCTTGACCTCCCGGAACACCGCCCACTCGTGCGCGTGGCGGGGATTGGCGCCCTCGAGCGAGATGGCCTGCGGACGCGCGCGGAGGACCACCGGCAGGATCTCGCGCAGCGGGATGTCGCGGTGATGCGGGCCCTCGTAGTTGCCCCAGCAGAGGTGCAGGCGCAGCCGGTCGGGCGGGATGTCGCGAAGCGCGTGGTTGAGCGCCTCCACGTTGCCCTCGGCGATCCGCACGAACTCGGCGTTGCCGACCTCGGGGAACGCCAGATGGCGGCTCATGGCCAGGTCCGGGCAGTCGACCTGCAGGACGAAGCCGGCGCGGTGGATCGCGTCGTACTCCTCCTTCATCACGTCGACCAGCCGGGCGAGGTACGCCTCGCGGCTCGGGTAGTGCGTGTTCTGGAGGAAGTGGGCGATCACCCCCGGCGAGGCCGCGCTCATGAACGCGTCGGTGGGGACGGCGCTCTCGACGGCGGCGCGGAAATTGGCCACGTCCTTCTGCACCGCCCCGCGGTCCTTCCAGTCGATCGGGCCGTTGCAGGCCGGCCGCAGGATCGCGGCGCGGCGCTCGGCCCGCGCCGCCGCCTCCGGGAAGTCGGCCCAGTCGGCTCGCTTCGCCGCGCCGCTCTGGCCGTCGAAGCCGGTGAGCCGGTGCCGCACGTAGGTCGAGTAGCCCACCTTGCCCTGCTCGCCGTCGCTCACCACGTCGACGCCGGCGTCCACCTGCCGGCGCACGATGTCGGCGACGGCGCGGCGCACCCGCGCCTCGATCGCGGCCGCGTCGACGGCGCCCCCGGTGTCGAGCGCGTCGAGCATCCCGGCCAGGTCGGGCGGACGCGGCAGGCTCCCGGTGTGCGTGGTGAGGATGCGGTCGATGCTCCGCTTCATGGGGCGAGCGGAATGTGACCGCACTCGCGCGAGGTTGTCAAGGACGCGGGGCCCCGCGGGCGAGACCGGCCGCCTCGCGACTACTCGATCACCTCGTCCGCCCGCTGCAGCAGCGACGGCGAGATGGTCACGCCGAGGGCCCGGGCGGTGCTGAGGTTGATCACCATGTCGAACTTCGTCGGCTGCTCCACCGGCAGCTCGCCCGTCCTGGCGCCCTTCAGGATCCGGTCCACATAGACCGCCGCGCGCCGATACATCTCGGGAATGCTCCCGCCATAGAACATGAGGCCCCCGGAGTCCACGAATTCCCGGCCTGGATACATCGAGGGCAGCCGGTGTTTCAGCGCGAAGTCGGCGATACGCACGCGGTAGGAATGGATGAGCGGATCGGCCGTGGTCATGAGCGCATCGGGTCGACGCCCGGCGAGCGCTCCGAAGACCAACTCGAAATCGTGGGAGCCTCGAAACTTGTGGGGCTCGAGCCGGACGGCCAGAGTCGCCGCCCATCGCTGGGTCTCTTCGAGAGCCAAGACGCTCCCCGCGTTCTCGGGATTGTAGATGAGGGCGACCCGAGACAGCCCCGGAAGGGCCTCCTTGAGGAGCTCCAAGCGCTTGCCGTATTCGGGGCCGATGAACGCGACCCCGGTGACGTTGCCGCCCGGGCGCGCGTAGCTCGCAACGAGGCCCGTCCGATCGGGGAACGCCACGTTGGCGAACACGATCGGGATCGTGGACGTCGACCGCTTGGCCGCCTGGGAGGCCTGCGTGCCCGCGGTGCAGAGCACCTCGACCGGACGGCGAACCAGCTCGGCCGCGAGCTCCGGCAGACGCTCGGTGTGCCCCTCGGCCCAGCGGGCCTCGACGGTGACGTTCTGACCCTCGATGTACCCGAGCTCTCGCAGGCCAGCCTGAAGGGCCTGCAGATTGGGGAGGCCCTCGGTGGCCGAGGCCGGCGATAGCACCCCGATGCGCGGCATCCGCTTGGCCGGCTGCGCACCCGCGATGAGCGGGGCGACGAGGAGGATGCCGCCGGTCATCGTCACGATGAAGGCGCGGCGAGGCATCCCGGAGGACCGCATCGGGTCCGATTGTCCCCACGTCACGCGGCGAGTCTACCAGCATTCGAGGGTGTGGCGCACTCTCCCGCCGCTCTCTTGCCCCCACCGGCGAGGATGCTACAGTCTCTTCCACACGATCGATCCCCCCTCCCGAAGGAGGATCCCATGGGACGCGCGTACCACGTCATCGACGCCGACGGCCACGTGCTGGAGCCGGTGGACATCTGGGACAAGTACATCGACCCCGCCTACCGCGACCGCGCCCCGCGCATCGTCATCGACACCGACGGCAAGGAGCGCCTGCTCGTCGAGGGACGCGTGCTCGGCAGCCAGAAGGGCTTCGGGGTGATCGGAGCCATCGGGGCGCGCCAGGGCGGCGTGCCCGAGGAGACCATGAAGTACGTGGACGGCCGGCGCGGCGGCTTCGATCCGCACGCCCGCATCCCGGACATGGATCTCGACGGCATCGACGCCGCGTTCCTGTATCCGAGCGTCGGCCTCTTCTCCGGGGCGGTGCGCGAGCCGGGCCTGGCCGCCGGCATGTGCCGCGCGTACAACCGCTGGCTCGCCGACTACTGCCAGCCCTACCCCGACCGCCTGTTCGGGGTCGCGATGCTGCCGATGCAGTCCATCGACCTGGCCATCCAGGAGATGCGCTACGCGCGGAAGGAGCTGGGCATGCGCGCGGGCTTTCTGCGCCCCAACCCCTACAACGACAAGATGCTGCACCACCCGGACTACGCGCCGTTCTGGGAAGAGGTGCAGGAGCTCGACATGGCGATCGGCCTGCACGAGGGCGCGAGCGGCGGCATGCCCCAGGTGGGAGTGGACCGGTTCGAGACGCGCGGGGCGCGGCACATCATCTCGCACACCATGGAGATGATGCTGGCCGCGATGAGCGTGATCTGGAGCGGGGTGTGCGACCGCTACCCGCGCGTGCGCATCGGCTTCATGGAATCCGGCGGCGGCTGGATCGCCCCCTGGCTCGATCGCATGGATCGCCACTTCGACGACCAGGGCTTCAACGACTCCGGGCTGTCGATGAAGCCGAGCGAGCTGTTCCAGCGCAACTGCTGGATCTCGTTCGAGCCGGTCGAGGGCTGCCTGGGCCCGCTCGCCGAGTACATCGGGCCGCACAAGATCCTGTGGGCCACCGACTACCCCCATCCCGACGGCTTCTTCCCCGGCGCGCCGCAGATGATCCGCGACCGCTCCGAGCTGTCGGAGGCCACCAGGCGCGAGATCCTGGCCGGGGGCGCGCGCGGGTTCTACCGGCTCTGAGGAGCGATCGTGACCGACCAGGCCCTGTCCGGCATCCGCATCCTGGACCTCACCCAGTTCGAGGCGGGCACCTCCTGCACCCAGCTGCTCGGCTGGCTCGGCGCCGACGTCGTCAAGATCGAGCCGCCGGGCGGCGAGCAGTCGCGGCGCAACCGACCCGAGGTGCCGGGGCTCGACGCGATGTTCTTCCTGCTCTTCAACGCCAACAAGCGTAGCGTGACGATCGACCTCAAGAAGCCGGAGGGCCACGCGCTCTTCCTGCGGCTGGTCGAGCGCGCCGACGTGGTGGTGGAGAACTTCGCGCCCGGGCTCATGGAGCGGCTCGGGCTCGACCACGAGCGCCTGAGCGCGGTGAATCCCAGGATCATCCTGGCGCGGCTGAAGGGGTTCGGGCTCTCCGGGCCGTATCACGAGTACAAGAGCTTCGACATGATCGCCCAGGCGATGGGCGGCGTGATGAGCGTCACCGGCTTCCCGGACCGCGAGCCGGTGCTCTGCGGGGCCAACATCGGCGACAGCGGGGCGGGCGTGCACCTGGCCGCCGGCATCATGGCCGCCTACATCGAGCGCCAGCGCACCGGACGCGGTCAGGTCGTCGAGGTGTCCATGCAGGAGGCGGTGGCCAACCTGATCCGCCAGCGCTACGTCGTGCACTACCGCGACGGCAAGCCGACGCCGCGGCGGGGCAACGGCGCGCCGCCCGGCGCGGTGCCCGACGGCCTCTACGCGTGCGCGCCCGGCGGCCCGAACGACTACGTGTACATCTACGTGCAGCCGATGAACCAGGGCATGTGGGAGGACTTCGCGCGGGCCATCGGCCGCGACGACCTGTTGACCGACCCGCGCTGCGCGGACGCGCCGACGCGATGGCAGCACCGCGAGGACCTGAACGGCATCGCGCGGGCGTGGACCGGCGCGCGCAGCAAGCACGAGGTGCTGGCCACCCTGGGCAAGGCGGGCGTGCCGTGCGGGGCGATCCTCGACACCCAGGAGGTGCTGGACGACCCGCACCTCAACGCGCGCGGCGCGGTCGAGACCATCGAGCATCCCACGCGCGGCCGGTTCCGCGTGCCCGGGTGCCCGATCCGCCTGTCCGACTCCGAGGCGGTGACCACGCCGCCCCCGCTCGCCGGCCAGCACACCGACGAGGTGCTGGCGGAGGTACTCGGGCTCACCGCGGACGAGGTGGCCGGCCTGCGGGCGCGCGCCGTCGTCTGAGCCGTGCGGTTCGGTCACGCGCCGTCCATCTGGGAGCAGTTCCCCCAGCTCGTCCCCGGCGTCCTGCGGGTCGGCGGCATCCACCCGAAGGCGGACGTGCAGGCGCTGATCGAGCCCTGGCACGCGCGGGCGCGCGAGCGGCTGGCGCGCGGCCCCGAGTCCGAGCTGGCCGAGATCTCCGCGTGGCGCCGCGCCTACACCCAGATGGGCCTCAAGCCCACGCAGTACCGCTCCGCTGCCGAGGCCCTGCTTCGCCGCTTCCGTCGTGACAACGACCTGCCACGCCTGCATCCGCTGGTGGATCTGGGCAACGCGCTCTCGCTCGCCTTCGCGCTGCCGGTGGCGATCTTCGACCTCGCGGGCGTCGATTCGTTCCTGGAGGTGCGCCACGCCGCGGGTGGTGAGGCGTACGACGGCTTCGGAGGCGAGACGGAGCGCGCCGAGCCGGGCGAGGTCATCTTCGCCGACGCGGCCGGCCACGCGCACGCGCGACGCTGGACGTTTCGGCAGAGCCGGCGCTCCACCGTCACCGCCGACACCCGCGAGGTCCTCATCGTCGTCGAGGGAATGCACGAGACCGCGGCCGCCGACGTGCCGGCCCTGATCGACGCGCTCGCCGGGCACATCACGGGCTGCTGGGAAGCCCCGCGGCCGCGCACCGTGCTCTCCTCGGCATCGCCACGCATCGAGCTGCCGGCCTGAGCCCACTCTCGCCGTCCGTCCCCCGCATCGGCTCGGTGGTGCTGCAGAGCCTGCCCGCCGCGGCGGCGGTCGCGGTGTTCGGCAGCCTCTACGGCGCCGCCGCGCGCGCCTACCTCGGGGCGCCGCTGACGCTGGCCTCCTCGGTCATCGTCTACTCGGGGGCGCTGCAATTCGCGCTGGTGGCCCTGCTCGGCGCCGGCGCCACGCTCGTCCCGCTCCTGCTGACCGCGGTCGTGCTGAACCTGCGCCACCTGGTGCTGGGGGCGGCGCTGCGCTCGCGCTTCGAGAGCGGGCCGCGGCGGCGGGCCCTGCTCGCGTTCTTCCTGGTGGACGAGACGTTCGGGTTCGCCATCGCGGCCGGCAACGCGGTCGAGCCGCGCGCGGTGGGCGCCACCACCGAGCGCACGCTGCTGGTGGCCGGGCTCACGCTCTGGGTCGCGTGGCTCGTGGGCACCCTGGTCGGCGTGCTGGGCGGCGGGCTCGCCGCGGTCGAGAGCGTGGCCGGCGCGATCTTCCCGGTGCTGTTCATCGGGCTGGCCGCGCTCGCGGTGACGCGGCCGTCCCACGTGGCGCGCGCGGTCGCGGCCGCCGTGCTCACCGCGGCGGTGGCGGTGCTGCTGCCCGACCTGCGCATGCTCGCGCCGGTCATCGCGGGCGTGCTGGTGGCCTTGCCGGGTCGGGCGTCGTGAGCGCGCTGGTGCTGCTGGCGATCGCGCTGATCACCTACGGCAGCCGCGCCGCCGCGGTGGTGCTGCTGCCGCGCCCGGGCGCGCGCTTCGAGATGATCCTCTCACGCATCCCGGCCGCGATCTTCGCGAGCCTGGCGACGGCCACCCTCGTGGGCGACGGCGGCCGGCTGGCCGACGTCCCGGTGCTGGCCGCCGCGGCGGGCGCGCTGCTCGCCAGCCCGGCGCGCTCGCTGCTGCTGTGCCTGATCGGCGGCGCGATCGGCTACGCGGCGGGGGCCTGGCTCGGCTGAGCGCGCCTCAGCGCCGGCTCGGCCAGGTGCCCATGACCTGGCGGAGGATCGCGAACTCGCCGATGTGGTAGGTGTTGTGCTCGGAGACGATCAGCAGCTCGCGGATCAGCGTGTGCTGCTGCGCGTAGGGCAGCGCCGAGCCCAGCGCCACGCGCGGGTTCGCCGCGATCTTCTCGAGCGCGGCCCGGTCGCGGCGGAAGTCGGCGATCGTCTTCTTCCACGCCGCCGCGTCGGCCTCGTCGTCCGCCCTGGGCCAGTAGTCGTCGGGCCACGTGGGCAGGCGGTATTCCGGGTCCTCGATGTACTCGAGGATATCGCGCTGGGCGATCCGCATGTGCTCGAGCAGGTGCCACGGGGTGTACGGCACGTTGGGCGGGCGCGTGTTGATGTGCCGCATCGGGAAGTCGGCGACCACGTCGTCGAAGGTCATGTACGAGGGTCCGCGCACCAGGGCCCGCACCTCGGCGCGCACCGCGTCCTTCTTCACGCCGCCCTTCGCCTTCACGCCGCCCTTTGCCTTCATGCCGCCCTTTGCCTTCATGCCGGCTTTCGCGCGACTCACGGCTGCCACGTCGGCCAGCTAGGCGGCACCGGCAGCGTCTTGAGCGCGGCGGTGAACGCGCTCCAGAGGAACGCGTGCTGACCCGTTCCCGGCCCGATCAGCCCGCCACCGAACCCGAGCTGCCGCACCGCCAGACGCGACGCTTCCTGCACGTCCTCCACCGGCTCGAAGCGCCCGTCGCTCTGACGGCGGCTCAGCACCGGCGTCGGGCGCGGCTGGCCCGGTCTGAAACCGAGCAGATACTCGTGCCCGTCGTTGCCGTCGACGAGAATGCCCTTCACCGTACCCTGCCCCTTCATCCCCCCGTCCTCCTGCCCGAACACTACACTGGGGTCAGGTCTTGCATTACGACATTTGGTGGCGCGCCACGATGGCCTGACGCGGCGAAAATGTCGTAATGCAAGACCTGACCCCGGGACCCCGGGACGAGGCGTTGACAAGGGCGCTTCCGGGTCTAGACTCGGTCGCCAAGGAGGCCACGCTCGTGACGACACGCAATCGCTATGCGTTCCGACTGCTTCCCGGCATGCGGCAGGGCCTCGCCAGCGAGACGCCGGTGCCCACGCGCCTCGTCTCCAACGAGGAGTTCCCGCCCCTGCCCCAGACGCCCGAGCAGCGCCGAGTCGAGAGGCTCATCCTGAGCGAAGCGGGGCGGCTCGCGCCGCGCCTCGGCCTGAGCCGCCGCGACTTCCTGCGCACGAGCGGCGGCATGGCCACGTCGCTGCTCGCGATGAACGCGGTGTTCGGCCGCTTCTGGGACGTGCAGCCGGTCGAGGCCGCCGACCCGGCCGCCTTCAAGGCACGGAGCGGGGATGCCTACTTCATCTTCGACGTGCAGCTGCACTACGTGGGCGCCGCCTACGATCCCCACGACGAGGAAGCCACCCGCAAGGGCGCGGTGAGCAAGCAGGCGCTGCTCGGGCTGCGGCAGGGCTCGCGGCGCCTGAACCCGAGGCTGGCCTCCGACCGCGGCACCATGGCCGACCTGGCGTGGGCCAACATGGTCAAGGAGGTCTTCCTCGACAGCGAGACCGACATCGGTCTCATCTCGACGCCGCCGGGGCCGTATCCGCAGGAAGCGGTCGTGCCGCCGAAGGAGATGACGCACATCCGCGACGAGATCAACCGCGTGACCCAGTCGCGTCGCATGCTCGCGCACGGGCTGATCACCCCGCAGCTGGGCCAGGTCGATCTCGACTTCATGGACCAGCAGGCCACCACCATGAAGGTCGACGCGTGGAAGGGATACACCGGCGCGGCGCCCAAGGGGTTCGACCACGGCTGGTTCGTGGACGACGAGAAGATCGCCTACCCCATGCTGGAGCGGGCCCGGAAGCTGGGCGTCAAGCGCGTGTGCCTGCACAAGGGGCTGCCGCTCGGGCCGGTGTCCGACTACAACCATCCGCGCGACGTGATCAAGGCTGCGCGCGATTTCCCGGACATCGATTTCGTGCTCTATCATGCCGGGCTGCTCACCGTGCCGCGCGCCCAGTCGGTCGACGTGCCGTGGACCAGCGAGTTCTGCCGGATGGCCAAGAAGGCGGGCGTGCAGAAGAACGTCTACATGGAGCTCGGCTCCACCTTCGGCCAGCTCGCCACCACCAATCCGACCGCGTGCGCGCATCTGCTCGGGCAGGCCATCGACGCCTTCGGCGCCGACCACGTGCTGTGGGGCACCGACTCGATCTGGTACGGCACGCCCCAGTGGCAGATCGACGCCTTCCGCCGCTTCGAGATCCCCAAGGCGCTCATCGAGGCGCACGGCTACCAGCCGCTCACCCGCCAGGTCAAGGAGCAGATCTTCGGACTCAACGCGGCGCGCCTCTTCAACGTCGACGTCGCGGCCAAGCGCAACGAGATCCCGAAGGACTACCTCTCGCAGATCAAGATGGCCTATCTCGAGGGGGGCCCGGCCCCCACCCACCGCTTCTACGGCTGGACCGCCTAGATCGGGGTCAGGTCTTGCATTACGACATTTTCGTGACGCGCGACGATGCCGGCGAGAGCGGCAAAAATGTCGTAATGCAAGACCTGACCCCAGCCTAGAGGTAGACGCGGGGGACGCGGGTGTTGATGTTGGTCAGGATCTCGTAGGGGATGGTGCCGGCCCATTCTGCGAGGTGCCCGCAGGTGATGATCTCGTCGCCGTCGCGCCCCAGCAGCGTGACCACGTCCCCGTTGAAGGCGCTCTCCCATTCGAGATTGACCATGATCTGGTCCATGCAGACCCGGCCCACCACCGGGTACTTCCGCCCGCGGATGAGCACGTGGGCCACGTTGGAGAGCGCGCGGAAGTAGCCGTCGCCGTAGCCCACCGGCACCGTGACCACGCGCACCGGATGGTCGGACTGCCACGTGGACCCGTAGCTCACCGGGTGGCCGGGGCTCACCACCTTGAAGTACACCACGCGCGAGCGCATGGACAGCGCCGGCTCGACCGCGATCGTCTTCCGCGCCTCGTCCGACGGATAGACGCCGTAGAGCAGGATGCCCGGCCGCACCAGATCGAGATGGCTCTCGGGCAGCTGCAGCACCGCCCCCGAGTTGGCGATATGGCGCACCGGCGGCTTGACGCCCTGCTTGTCGTACCACTCGAGCACCTCGAGGAAGCGCGCGAGCTGCACGCGGGCCGAGGTCAGATCGGCGGCGTCCGCGTTGGCGAAGTGGGAGTAGATGCCCTCGACGACCGCGTGCCGGCACTCCGACGCGCGCTCGAGCAGCCCGCGGGCGCTGTAGTAGTGGACGCCGATGCGCTCCATGCCGGTGTCGATCTTGAGGTGCACGTGGGCGGTGACGCCGAGACGGCCCGCCTCCTCCTCGACCTGCTTGAGCTTGTCGATGGACGAGGCGGTGAGGGTGAGGTCGTGGCGCAGGAACAGCGGGATCTGGTCGCCGAAGATGCCGCCCATCACGAGGATCGGCTGGACGACCCCCGCCTCGCGCAGCGCGATCGCCTCCTCCAGGAAGGCCACTCCGAAGCACGGCGCGCCGAGCGAGGCGAGATGCCGGGCCACCGGCACCAGGCCGTGGCCGTAAGCGTTGGCCTTCAAGATGGGCATCACCGCGGCATGTCCGACCGCCGCCTGGATCGCGCGGAAGTTGTCCGCGAGCCGGGTCAGGCTGACCTCGACGATCGTCGGCCGCAGTGAGCCCTGGTCCACCGGCTACTTGGGCACCATGCCCTTGAAGCGGGGCATGACCTCCTTGGCGAGCAATTCCATCGAGTGGTGCCACGCCTTCGGGTTCTCGCTGTAGTCGAAGCAGAACACGAGCAGCGTGCCGAAGCCGCCGACCTCGTCGTAGATGTCGTTGAGCTTCTGCGACACCGTGTCCGGCGAGCCGACCAGCCAGTTGTGCTTGGCGCAGTACTCGGGCGTCACGTCGCCGTCCGGCACCGAGGGGTCGTGCTTGAGATACTCGGTGAATCCGAAGGCGCCCAGCAGCGGCAGGAAGTACTCGGTCATCATGCGGCCCATCATGCCACCCGCGGAGTGCCGCAGCGCCTCCGCGTCGGTGTCGGCCACGAACACCTCGCGCACCATGCGCCAGTCCGACCGCTTCGGCGTGCGCCCGGACTTTGCGGCCCCCTGCTCCACCGCCTCCCAGTGGCTGCCCACGTAGGCCGGGTTGAGATTCAGGCTCATCGGCCAGAACCCGCGCTCGCCCGCCAGCTTCAGCGTGTCCGAGCCCTTGTTGAGCCCGGCCACTCCGATGGGCGGGTGCGGCTTCTGGAACGGGAAGATGTGCGGCCGCAGCGTGCCGAACATCGTCCCGGTCTTGGTCACGTGCCAGAACTTGCCCTTGTAGTCGAACTCGGGCTCCTCGCTCCAGAGACGCAGGATGATGTCGAGCGACTCCCGCGTCATCTCCCGGTTCTGCCCGGCCATGCCGTCGACGTTGAAGAGCGACCAGTCGCTCGGCAGCCCGCTCGCGGCCACCCCGAAGTTGAGCCGGCCCTGCGCGAGGTGATCGAGCATCGCCACCCGGTTGGCCAGCTCGGCCGGGTGATGGAACGGCATCAGGAATCCGCCGGGACCGATTCGCATCCGCTTGGTCTGCATCAGGGCCTGCGCCACCAGGAGATCCGGCGAGGGATGCGGCTCCCACGGCGCGGTGTGGTGCTCGCCGATCCACGCCTCGCTGAAGCCCAGCTCGTCCGCCCAGCGGAGATTCTGGAGATCCCACTGGTGCCCGTCGAAGAGCTTCCGCTCGGGCGGGTGCGACGGCATCGTGAACAGCCCGTAGTCCATGGCGTACCTCCTTACCGATCTCGCTCGAAGGGAAAGAGCGGCCGCCGCCGGTTCCGATAGGTGAAGAGCCGGAGGTCGGAGCTGGTCACGCCGTCACCGTCGCACAGGACGATGTGCCGGGCGATGGGCTCGAACCCGGCACGGAAATGCTGGCGCGACTTGATCAGGACGTACTTCTTGCGGCGCGGGTCGATCCCGCAATGGGTGAATACGCCGAGATCGAAGGGCTCGCTGCGCCCCTCCGAGACGACGATCTGCATGGCGCCGGTGTCGAGCACCGCGGTCCGGCCCATGCGCACGCGGGTGCCGGTGGCCATCGGCCCGGTGACGGTGAACTCCCCGTCGGTGATGCGCGTGACCTTGCCGGTCACCGCCAGCGGCTTGCCCGGCAAGTTGATCTGTGGCATGTCGATGCGGCCGCCGAGCGGCAGGGTCACGCTCGCCGCGGTGCCCGCCTCGACCAGGCGCCGCACGCCGGCCGGATCGCAGATGGGCCCCGCGGCCACGTCGGTGAGCCCCTGGCGCATGACCTCGTCGATGACGCTCATGACGTCCTGGGTGCCGCCGGAGGCGGTGTTGTCGCCGTGATCCACCAGCACGATCGGCCCGTCGCCCAGCGAGCGGGCGTGCGCGACCTGCTCGGCCAGCGGGGCGCCATGGTAGAGGAAGTCATCCCGCCGCTCCCACGCCATCGCGAGCAGGCGGTCGCGCAGGGCCGCGCCCGCGTCGGCGCGGCGATCGCACACGATCACCGCGGAGAGCGAGGTGTGCGGGATGTCGGCGTGCGGGAAACCGCCGAACACCGAGGCGTTGAGCACCGTCCCGCCCGCTTCCGCCGCCATCGCCATGTCCATGATGTCCTTCATGGGCTGACGCGATGGGGTGTGGACCAGGGTGCTGGTCATCATCGGCCGCGAGCCCCACACCAGCACCGGCTCGATCTCGCCGCGCAGCGCGCGCAGCATGGTGCGCCCCGCCCGCTGGCCGGTCTCCCCCATGTCCACGTGGGGGTAGGTGCAGTAGCCGGCGATGACGGTGGCATTGTCGACCATCGCCGCGGTCATGTGCGAGTGGAAGTCGAGCCCCACCGCGATGGGCACCCGCGGGGCCACCGCCCGGAGGCGCCGCAGCAATTCGCCCTCGCCGTCGTCGACGTGCTCGGCCACCATCGCCCCGTGCAGGGCCAGGAACACCGCGTCGCAGCCGCCCCGTACCGCGCCCACGATGGCCTCGACCATGTCCTCGTAGGCGCCCTTCTCCACGTAGCCCGACGGGTGCGCCCCGCCCGCCACCGGCAGCACGATCTCGGCGCCGGCCTGCTCGGCCACGTGCAGGAAGCCGCCCAGCTGGGTGTTGGTGTCGCGGAACTCGGCGATCGCTGCCTCGCCGCTGAGCGGCCGGAACGAGGACAGCGGGGTGGGCACCGGGGAGAACGTATTGGTCTCGTGCATCATCATCGCGAGAACGAGCCTCGGGCGGGCCATGCCGGGAGTCTACTATCGCGCGCGAGGGCCCGCTCGACCGAGTTTCAGCGCCCGGCCAGCCGCGCGCGATAGGCGTCGAGGATCTGCGAGCCGGCCGGGCCCAGCTGGCGGAGCCAGTCGTCCAC
>Ga0209998_10000087_pt1 | contig 36016 bp, 37 predicted proteins | sample EndophyteCoNSPM_FD_187576 | JGI IMG/M metagenome (GOLD analysis project Ga0209998, IMG submission 187576) | Arabidopsis thaliana rhizosphere microbial communities from the Joint Genome Institute, USA, that affect carbon cycling - Endophyte Co-N... | ecosystem: Host-associated > Plants > Roots >... | reverse complement strand
CGCACGGGCGGTTTCCAAGCAGGCAGCGCGAATTGATTATTGGCTCGACGAAACAGTCGATGATCCGGGCGAGCGTGATCCCTTCCGCTGGAAGGGCGAGAGAGAATCCGCCCTGAGGCCCGCGGGCGCTATTGAGGACGCCGGCCTTGACGAGCGCGTTCAGCGTCTTGCCCATGTAGTTGCGGGGCGCCCCGGTAGCTTCGGCGATTGCCTCCGCACTGAGCGGCTGCCCCCTCTGGTCGGCGGCAAGCACGATCACCGCGCGAAGCGCGTAATCAGAAGTGTGTGATATCATCGGCGTGTTGCGAGGAAGAACAGTTTCTCATCTCGATATGAGAATCGTTCTTTCACGCCCTTCTCACTGTCAGCGGAGGCCGGAATTTGTGTAGGGAAAATCCTGAACGCCGGGTCACCAGGGGCAGAAAAAAAGCCGGGAGCGTCATCGCCCCCGGCTTTTTCAGAATTCGTGGCTCTACGCGGCCTTTCGAAGCTCGACTCTCTTCGGCTGGACAGTCTTCTTCGATACCCTGCGCGCGATGATGCCATCGAGCGACAAGCTGCCTGCCCCGGTGAGCGCGATCATTGCCGTCGAGCCGAGAAGCGAAAGCGGAAATTCGATTCCGGTCGGAGCGAAGAATCCGTTCGGCAGATGTACCTTGAGAATGGCGACGACCATTGTCGAGAGGAGCCCGAGTGACGCAATCCTCGTCAGAAGTCCGGTTACAAGAGCGAGACCGCCGAAGAACTCGACGAGCGCGACGAACGGGCCGATGATACCAGCCATGGGGATTCCCATCTGGCCAAAGGCGCCGGCAACCCCGTCGAACCCGAATACGAAAAGCTTCTGCCCGCCGTGAGCGACGAAGATGGCGCCGACGACGACTCGCAGAAATGCGAGGCCGATGTCGATCTGACGTCTCGATGGCGCGTTGAATACTGACATTTTCCTCTCCTTGATGATTGTTATAAGCTTACTTGTGATAACACCTAATGCTGCAAAAAAACTCACTCCTGGTTCCGGGCAATCGTGAGAAGCTTGATGAGTGTCCGGAGCTGCTGCTCGCTCATGTGACCGAGCGCTTTTTCGTGCTGCTCGTCAGCGGCGTCATCGAGGTCATCGACGATCTGCCGTCCCTTTTTCGTGATGCGCGTAGTAACGAGACGGCGATCGACGGTGCTCCGCTCCCGCGTGACCAGCCCGGCTTCCTCCATTCGGTCGAGGAGCCGTGTCGCGTCGGGCATCCGGTTGAGAAGCCTCTGGCTTACCTCGTTCCGGCAGAGTCCGTCTGGTTCCGCGCCTCTCAGGATCCGGAGCACGTTGTACTGAGTACCCGTGATTCCCCGCGGCTTGAGCATCTGCTCGAATGCGTCGCTCAGTATGTTGGCAGTCCGGACCAGGTTGAGCTGGGCCTCCTGCCGCAGGGTCCTGAACGGCTTGTTCTGTTTGAGCTCTTCCTGAAGTGCTGGGGGCATACAACAACAATAAGTGTCATCACACAGAAGTCAAGGGGCGAGATTTTCGCTTGCCGGGCTGTATATAAATGGTTATTCACATGTGTCACGAAAGCTTGTCCAGCCCGGGCTCGCTTTCGAAACCCTCTAAAGTGGAGCTCTGAATGAAAGCGTTATCAGGAGCTGTTTTGATCGCGGCGCTGCTTACAGCCTGCAGCGAATCTCCCACTTCCCCGAAGGCAGCACCCACCTCGGTGAGCGCGCAGTGCAACACGAACAGCAACAACTCGAACAATCCGCCCAACACCGCTGGCAATTGCGGTACGAACAACAACAACAATACCGGCAACAACAGCAACAATCCGCCAACGACGAGCGGCAACTAAGCCGCAGGCAAAGTCTCATTGAAGCGCGAAGCGATCAGCTTCGCGCTTTTTGCTGCCTGCATACCGACGTGCGACGGCCAGCACTACCTTGTTGGGATGCACGCTCATCCCGCAGTTGTGATCGAATACCCCGACTGGGTCGATGAGGCCATCGACTGGGCCCGCGAATACCATACTGATGAAGAGCGGATGCGGCTCGCCATCGCCGTCGCGCGCGAAAACGTCGACCGCGGAACCGGCGGTCCGTTCGGAGCCGCAATTTTCGAGTCAGGTACTGGCCGGCTCGTGTCCGTCGGTATGAACAGTGTCGTTCGACTCAATAACTGCACGCTTCACGGCGAGATGGTCGCGTTCATGATGGCGCAGCAGAAGCTGGGCTCCTACACGCTCAAGAGCGCAACGCTGCCCCGTCACGAGCTTCACACCTCGTGCGAGCCCTGCGCTATGTGCCTTGGCACGACATTGTGGAGCGGAGTCCAGCGCGTGGTTTACGGCGCCACGCGCGAGGATGCAACGATTCTCCATTTCGAGGAAGGGCCCGTTTTCCCGGAATCGTACAAATATCTGGAGGACCGTGGCATAGAGATCGTTCGCAATGTGATGCGGAACGAAGCGCGTGCCGTGCTGGAGCTGTACCGGGCGAAGGCCGGGAAGATCTATAACGGCTGAACAACGCTCGTAGGAGAAAAGCCGACAGATCTACTACCTCTCCCTGACTGACTGCGCGAATCCGTGGGGATAACCTCCTGACATCACCAACGACGGGTCACAGTGATCAAGGGCGCGCCATCTCCAATAACAGTAACCCACGTCTCCGGCGTCAAGTTCGCCATCCAGATACGGTCTCATGAGATCATGGTCGACCAGACGATCAACGGAGGCGGCACCGATTCCGCTCCTACGCCGATCGAGCTGCTCGGCGCTTCACTCGCGAGCTGCATTGCATACTACCTCTATCATTTCTTCTACACTCGCGGTCTTCCAGCCGATGATCTGACGGTGTCCCTCACGCGGAAGTCGGCGTCGAATCCAAATCGCATCGAGAGCTTCGATGTGTCGATCACACTTCCGGCAGATGTGCCGGAGCAGTACATGCCACTTCTCCAGCGCGTGATCGACGCGTGCCCGGCGCACAACACGCTCCTGTCCGGCGCGAAGATCAACGTGAAGTTCGAGGATCCAGTAGCGGAAGCCGTCGTCGCGTAGACAAGTCTTCCGTACCTCGCGCGGGAGTGCGAAGCTTCTCCCGCATGACGACAGACGATACCCGGCTCGCCGAGGCTGAATCAGCTCTTCGCGAGGCGAATCTTGCATTTGCGACGGCACATCCCGGGGAGAGTCCCGGACGCCAGCCCGTTCATACCGTTTATGGTGGCGCTCAGCTCTTCGCCGCTGATTCAGTTCCCAAGCTTGGCGCGATCGCACTGCGCGCCCTGGACCAGTACGCGCCGAGTGCCTCCTCCCTGGGAAAGGCTGTCGCGATAAGCGATCATTCCGCGCTCGATACCATATATAAGCGCGTGCGTGACAAGCTTACCCGGGAGCCGATCGAAGATTTCCGCATCGACTTCGAGGACGGGTACGGAAATCGTCCCGATACCGAAGAGGATCATCACGCATTGGCGGTTGCCGCCGAGCTCGCGAAGGGGCTGAGTGCCGCGACGCTGTCGCCGTTCATCGGGATGCGCGTGAAGCCTCTCAACGAAGAGCTTCGCGTGCGCAGCATCCGCACTCTCGATCTCGTGATGACCGCGCTCGTCGAAGGCGGAGGAATTCCCGATCGCTGGGTAGTCACGATTCCAAAGGTTACGATCATCGAGCAGGTCGACTACACCGTTTCGGTTCTTCGCTCGCTCGAGAGAAAGCTGGGGCTTGCGGACGGAACGCTTCGCTTCGAGGTGATGGTGGAGACTCCGCAGATCGTCCTGGACTCGAGCGGGACGTCACTTCTGCCGCGAATACTCGCCGCCTCGGACGGACGTCTCCGCGGGGCTCACTTCGGCACGTACGATTACACGGCCGGAATCAACATCACGGCTGCGCATCAGAGGATGCGCCATCCGGCATGCGATTTTGCGAAGCACTTCATGCAGGTTGCATTCGCCGGAACCGATGTCTGGCTGTCCGACGGCTCGACCACGGTGATGCCTGTTCCGATTCATCGCGTCGCAAAAGGAGAGACACTTTCTCCTGACCAGGAAAGGGACAATACAGCGAGCGTCCACGCCGCATGGAAGCTTCACTTCGACGACATCAGACATTCACTTGCCGGCGGATTCTATCAGGGATGGGATCTGCATCCTGCTCAGCTCGTAACGCGCTACGCCGCGCTTTACAGTTTCTTCCTCGAGGGAATCGATGCCGCCGGAGTGCGCCTGAGCAACTTCGTCAGCAAGGCCGCTCAGGCGACGCTCGTCGGAGACGTCTTCGATGATGCGGCAACGGGTCAGGGGCTTCTGAATTTCTTCCTTCGCGGAATAAATTCGGGAGCGATCACCGAGGATGAAGCGCTTCGCATGACCGGTCTGACTGCCGACGAGTTCAGGTCCAGGAGTTTCGTGCGGATAATGAAGGGAAGGAAGTGAGCTCGGGCGTCGAGCTTCTCGATCTTGTCACGCGATGGATTCACGTGATCGCGGGGATCATGTGGATCGGCAATTCCCTTCTCTTCAACTGGCTCGATCGCAGTCTCGTGCAGGGCGGCGCGCATCCTCAGACAAGAAAACCAGTCGGGACGATCTGGCTTCTTCACAGCGGCGGCTTTTACTACGTGGAGAAGACGCTGCTCGAGGGCGACCGCCTGCCTGCTCCGATTCACTGGTTCAAATGGCAGGCATATACCACCTGGTTGAGCGGAGCGGCCCTCCTGATCGTCGTCTATTACAGCGGCGGGCGGGCGCTGATGAACGAGCCGTCATCGATTGGAGGATTTTCGCATGAGCAGGCGACGTGGATCGGCATCGGCGCCATCGTTTTCGGATGGGCTATGTACGAAGTCATGCAGCGGTTCGTCGCTCCGCGCCTTCCGTCGATCGCCGCTTTGGCCTGGGTCATTGCGTTCACCGCTATCGCTGTTGGCCTCACGCATGTTCTGAATGGCCGCGCCGCGTTCCTGCACGTCGGTGCGCTTCTCGGAACGATCATGGCAGGCAACGTATTCCTGACGATCGTTCCGTCGCAGCGCGAGCTTGTTGCATCAGTCGAATCCGGCTCGAGTGGCTTGTCGGCTGTCAGCGCGCGCGCAAAACGTGTCTCGATCCACAACAACTATTTCACGTTTCCGGTGATCGCTCTCATGGTGAGCAATCACTTCTCCACGATCTACGGAAGCAGATACAACTGGCTGTCGATGCTGATCATCATCGCCGGCGGCGTTGCGGTGCGGCACATTCTCAATATTCGCTGGACGTATTCGTGGTGGCGGCCGGCATTGGCGTCGGCAATCGCGGCCACGATACTGCTCATATGGGTCGTTATGAATCGTGGTGCGCCGACAGCAGTTGCGGGCCCTTCGTCATCAGGACCTGTTTCATTCGCCGATGTGCGGCATGTGATCGACCGGCGATGCGCAGTCTGTCATTCCGCGCGGCCCACTGACGTGACGTTCGGCCCTGCCCCGGCAGGCGTGATGTTCGATGATCGAGCTCAGATCGAGTCGCGGGCCGCGAGAATCCGCGAGCGCGCGTTCGTCACGCGCACGATGCCACCGGCAAACAAGACCGGCATCACCGACGCGGAGCGAGCCCTGCTCGGCGCCTGGGCAGCGAATCCGCGTTAGCGCGCTCACCGCGCGCGGCGCGACGTTCGCCGCGCAACCGACGACAATCGCATTCGCGGCTCACCTTGTCGCTTGAATCTTGCTCACCGTTCAGCCATGAGGCACGGTGCGTCCCTTCACATCTCATTGTGTCTCGCCGTTACGGCGTGCGGGGGAACTGCGAGGTTGCCGGTCACGGCGGGGACCGGCGTTGCACCGGTGCTTCCTCCGCCTGTGACTTCGTTCATCCCTCTTGTCAACGTCGTCGAGGCAAAGGGCTGGCGAAGCGGAACGGAGCCAAAGGTCGCCAGGGGACTCGAGGTCAACAGGTTCGCGTCGGGCTTGTCGCACCCGCGATGGCTCTACGTTCTCCCTGACGGTGATGTTCTCGTCGCCGAAACCAACGCGCCAGAGCGGCCGGACGACGGGAAGGGCATCAAGGGATTCTTCTTCAGGTATTTCCAGGGAAAGGCCGGCGGCGGAGTGCCAAGCGCGAATCGGATAACGCTGCTGCGCGATTCGAATGGCGACGGTGTAGCCGACGTTCGCTCCGTTTTTCTCGCCGACCTGTATTCACCGTTCGGCATGGCGCTCGTTGGAAACAACTTTTACGTAGCGAACAGCGATGCGCTCGTTCGATTCCCCTACACAGCTGGATCGACTCGAATAACCGCGCCCGGATTTCGCCTGACTGACCTTCCTGGCGGCCGGCTCAATCACCACTGGACCAAGAGTCTCATTGCGAGCCGCGACGGTACCCGTCTCTACGTTGGCGTCGGCTCGAACAGCAACGTCGCAGAAAACGGAATCGACAAGGAATTCGAGCGCGCTGCAGTGTGGGAGATCGACATCAGAACGGGAGCTCACCGCGTCTTCGGTGCGGGACTCAGAAATCCGGTGGGCATGGCATGGGAGCCCGTTACGGGCGCGCTATGGGTCGCGGTGAACGAGCGCGATGAGCTTGGCAGCGATCTCGTTCCCGACTACATGACGTCGGTGCGCGACGGCGGGTTTTACGGATGGCCGTACAGCTATTTCGGGAATCACGTTGACACGCGCGTGAAGCGTGAGCGGCCGGACCTTGTCGCGAAGGCAATCGTCCCCGATTATGCGCTCGGTCCGCATACGGCATCGCTGGGTCTCGCATGGAGCGGTGACAATCTGCTTGGCCCGCCGTTCACCAACGGGATGTTCGTGGGTCAGCACGGCTCATGGAACCGCGCCCCTCGAAGCGGCTACAAGGTGATCTTCGTCCGGTTTGCGAACGGAAAGCCTGTGGGGCAGCCGATCGATGTCCTCGACGGATTCGTCCGCGCGAATGGCGACGCCAACGGGCGTCCCGTAGGAGTTGTCATCGACAAGCAGGGCGCACTGCTCGTTGCCGACGACGTCGGCAACACCATCTGGCGCGTGACGCGCTCAGCTGCCGCGATAGGTCGAGTAACCGAACGGACTCAGAAGTAGCGGAACATGATAGTGCTCGTCCTCGTTCGAGATCGCGAAGTGAATCACGATCTCGTTGTAGAAGGATTTCCTCTTCGTTGCGCCGAAGTAATCCGACACTGAGAAGGTGAGCTTGTAATCGCCTGCGGACAGAGAAGATCCATCGGCGAGAAATCCGCGCGCCCTTCCATCGGCGTCCGTGACGCTCGACCCGATCAGGGAACCGTCGCGATGCAGCGTGACGCGAATTCCCTCAGCCGGTTTGCCGAGCGAAGTATCGAGCACGTGTGTGCTGAGGGTGCTCATGTTTCATCTCCCAGAAGTTTTCGCAGCCGGACGTGCATGATCCTTCTTTGTTCCTCCGCGGAAATTCTCAGCTCGGTCGCGGGGTCATTGTTCATTCGCTGACGCGCGATCTCGAGCATTTCATCCGCGCTCTTTCCCGTCGCGCACACTATGTAAATGTGCCCGAACTTCTCTTCATATGCCTGGTTGACGCGACGCAGCTCATCCTGAACGACCGTGCCGACCCCCCGCGCACCTGCTTGCTCGGCCGCCGCGACGCCGGTCGCGGTTGAATCACCAATGCGCGGATGGTGCGAGAACGCCTCGAGCCAGTCCCTTTCGCCGCACTTGTTCCATTCCTCGTCGGCAGCGCTGAGAACGGAATCCCGGGACCTGAATGGACGACGGTCTGTCATGCCATCGACCCAGCGTGACGCGCCACAGCATTCCCTGAACACAGCGGCGACATCCTGCTCCGACATCGCGTCGAGCTCACTGATGCTCAGCGTCAAACTGCTCTTCCAAAGAGCCTGAGCCGTGCTACACCTCCATCGGGGTAGATATTCAGACGCACGTGAGTAGCCGGTGACTTCATTCCGGTCTGGAAGTGATGCCAGCTGTGTGGCTGAATCGGCGATTCAGCGACCAGTGTCTTCCAGTCCGCTTTGTCACGATCGAACTTTCCGCTGACGTCGGCCGACTCGAGCATCGCACTCGCCGGCGCATTTCCCTTGAAATGGTCGGTATCGATTTCGACGCGCTCGATGATTCCGCGCTTCGCGAGCCGGACAATCGTCCAGTCGTTGCCTGGCCCGCGGCGTCGTTTCGTTTCCCATCCATCGCCCATGTGAGTGGATCGCCCGGGAAGAATGAGATTCTGTCGATGACCGTAGTGCATGTCGCTGCACTCAACGACGTATCCGCCACTTTCCATTGCAGCAAGGTCCACCTCGCGCACTGAGCTGAAGTAGTCGCCCGGCGGCACCACGTTACCATACACGCGAAGGCGCGCGACTCCTCCGTCGGGAAAGATATTGAAGCGCAGGTGGGTTACCCGCCGCGTTCCATCGATCTCGAACTCGTTCGTGGTGTTGCCCTTGAGCTTCGTCTCGATGAGCAGCGGCTCCCACTGCACTTCACTTCCCGCAAGCCACTCGGCTGAAGGCGTTCCTTCGACGTTCGTTGCATCGATGCTCGTGCGCTCCGGATAGTTCCCGGTAAACCACGTCGTGTCGACGACTACCCCTCTCACTATTCCAGGCGCGCCGAGCCGGATGATTGCCCAGTCGTGACCGGGTGAGCGGCGGCGGCGTGTCTCCCATCCGTCCATCCATTTGCCGCGCTCCGTAAACTCGCCTTCGCGCCATTCGGGCGCAGTCGGTTTCAAGAGCGATTCCTTGGGCGCAAAGAACTCATCGTTGGCGATGAGTACTGAGCCGCCGAGTCGTTCGGATGCGAGGTCGATGAGGTCAGTGAATGAAGCCAAGAAACTCTCCGTAATCCACTTCAGATCGTGAAAACTTAATGCCTTCAGGTTTGCCGGCTCATAACTCAGCGATGTGGATGTGAGGAACTTGAGGGGTGCCTGTTGCTCGCACCTCGCTGGCTACTGAGACATAGCAGCCAGTGAATCCCGTGTAACCGATCAACAGGCACCCATCAAGTTCCTCACCGCCCTGTCATACGGTTGCCGCTCGGTGACGGTGTGAGGTGCCCTGTGGGCGCGTTACACGCGATGCATTGGTTGCTAAGTCCCGGTGGCAAGCGAGGTGGCGCCCACAGGGCACCTCACACCGTTACCGAGCCCGCAGTTCCGCCTGAAAGTCGGCCGCCGATGAATGTCGAGCGAACGCGGCCAAGCAGCTCCCGACCTTCGTAAGGCGTCACCGGATGCCGGTGCAGCAATGAATGAGGATCCACTATCCACGGCTCATCGGGATCAAACACAATGATGTCCGCGTCATATCCGGCTGCAATTGCGCCCTTTCGATCGGCGAGACCCGCAAGACGTGCGGGTGCAACGCTCATCCATTCAATGACTCGCTCGACTGGCACACCGCGCTCGCGCGCACCTGTCCAGACCGCCGACAGCGTCAACTGGAGTGACGCGATACCGCCCCAGCATCCGAAGAAATCTCCATCTGACCCCTTCATCGACGGCGGACACGGCGAATGATCCGACGCTACGAGATCGATGTCGCCGTCAACGAGTGCATCCCATAACGCGGCCCGCTCTTCACCGGAACGAATCGGCGGCGCGCATTTGAATTCGGTCGCGCCATCAGGAATCTCTTCCGCCGCGAACGTCAGGTAATGCGGACAGGTCTCAACCGTGATTGGCAGGCCGCGATCACGTGCGCGACGAATGATGTCGAGCGAAGTCGCCGAAGACAGGTGAACGATGTGGATGGGAGTAGGGCACCATTCCATCAGCCGCACCATCAGCTCGATGGCTGAATGCTCCGCCTCGACGGGACGCGATGCGAGATAATCGGAGTATTTCCTCGATGCACCGCGTGGAGTAATTAGACAAGCAGGATCCTCGGCATGAACCATCAATGGCAAACCCGTACGCGCGAGAACCGGAAATGCTTCACGGAGGTCGGCCTCGGTGACGTTCGGAAACTCGTCCACGCCTGACGGAGTGAGAAAGCACTTGAACGCTCTCACCCCTGCCTGGGCAAGCGGCTCGATTTGCGGCGCGTTCCCGGGAACCACTCCGCCGATGAACTCGACATTGACCACCGATTTCTCGCGCGCGCATTCACGCTTCAGCTCGAGAGCTTCGACGGTCGTCGTCGCAGGAACTGAATTGAGCGGCATGTCGAGAATCGTAGTCACGCCGCCAGCAGCCGCGGCGCGCGAGGCCGTCTCGAAACCCTCCCACTCGGCACGACCCGGCTCGTTGACATGGACATGCGTGTCCACGATTCCAGGCATGATGATGGAGTCGCCCGCATCGTGTACGTCGATTGAATCTCCCGCATCTTCATACGGGGCAACACGACTGATGCGGCCATCGGCGACGTGAATGGACGCGGCGCGCGTTCCCTCTGGCGTGATTACACGCCGGCCGCGAATGACTTTCAGGCCGTGTCCGCCCAAAAGCGCCGCAAAAGATTCTGCGACACGCGCATGCGATAATCCGCAGTCGATCTCACGTCGTCGATCGGCGTGATCTCAGTGCCGAGTATCTCCGCCGCTTCGTCGATCGAGGCGCCACTCGCCAGTGCCTGCTCGGTCATCTTCGCGCGAACGACCGTAGGAGCAACGCTCCCGAGCGCGATCTTCGGGGAAGCCGATCGCGTCGCGGCCATTACGATCTTGGAGATAGCCTGCGCCTGCCGCGTGCCGACTTTCCGGAACCACTGCTTTCCTGCGACAGGCGGAATCTCGATCGCGACGATGAGCTCGTCCGGCTTCATCACGGTAGAGCGATATCCGGTATAGAACGAATTGATCGGGATTCGTCGTTCGCCATCGAGACTGCGAAGCACGACGATCGCGTCGGTCGCAGACAGGACCGGTACTCCATCAGCAGCAGGCGAGCCGTTCGCAATGTTGCCGCCGAGCGTGCCGCGATTCTGAATCTGTACTCCGCCAACCAGCCGCGACGCTTCCACGAGCATCGGCACACGCTGGCCCACCAGATGCGACTGGATCAGCGCGGTGTAGCTCGTCAGCGCGCCGATCACGAGCGTGTCCTCGTGAATCGAGATCGTTCTGAGCTCGTCGAGCTCCCAGATGTCGAGGAATTGGCGGGGAGCAAGCGTTCCGAAATTGAGCGCGACGTACACGTCGGTCGCTCCCGCGATTGGCGTGCGTGGCTCGTCGCGAAGAATGGTCAATGCATCCTTGACCGACGTCGCGATTCGAAGATCGAGCTCCGACATCGCGGTTCTCATTCAGCCTCTTTCCATTTGAGGACCGCGCGATAGATCGCCGAATATCCGGTGCAGCGGCAAAGATTTCCCGCCAGCGCCGTCTTCACGTCATCGAGCGTCGGATTATCGGGAAGCGTCAGCGCCGCCATGATCATTCCCGGAGTGCAGATGCCACACTGCGCTCCCACTTCATTCATGAAGAGCTTCTGAAGCGGATGGTCGCCGCCGAGTCCCTCGATCGTGACGACCTGTGCGCCGGCAACCTGCGCCACGGGAACGAGACACGAGCACACCGGCTCTCCATCGACGAGAACGGTGCACGCGCCGCATTCGCCTTCGCCGCATCCCTCCTTGCTGCCTGTGAGCTTCAACTCCTCGCGAAGCACATCGAGCAGACGCGACATAGGGTGAGAATGAACCTCTACGTCCGCTCCATTGAGGTTGAACTGCATCAAATCGCGGGAGCTGTTGCAAGGCGCTCAGGCGTCGCCGGTATTTCTCTGAGGTCGATCCCGAGAGCGCGTATCGCATTGACGACAGCCGGCGCAGGACCATCCATCGGCAGCTCACCCAATCCCTTCGCTCCGAACGGGCCGCCAGGATAAGGGTTTTCCATCATCACGACATCCAGTTCAGGCATGTCGAGCGTTGTCGGTATCACATAGTTCGTGAGCTGGCTGTTTGCCATCGCACCGTTTTTCATGACGACATTCTCGAGCAGTGCGTATCCAAGTCCCTGCGCAGTGCCTCCCTCGATCTGCCCGCGCGCCAGCGCCGGATGAATCGGCCGGCCGAACTCCTGCACCGCAGTCAGCTTGATCGGTCTTACCTCGAACGTGTCCGGATCGAGCTCGAGCTCGACGACATCGCAACCCCAGCCGTACGTCGCGTAGGCATCACCGCGATACGTGCTGTCGTCCCATTGAATCCAGTCGGGCGGCTCGTACATCCTTTCGATCGAAAGCTCCCCATTCTTCTCGTAGTACTCCGAAGGCGAAAGTCCGCCAAGCTTCGATCTCATCTCGATCGCGCACTCCTCGAGAATTTTTCCAACCACCATGCACGTACGCGACGCAACAGTAGGTCCGCTGTCGGCGACGCGCGACGTATCCGGCTGCGCGACCTCGACACTCTCGTATGGTATGCCGAGCGCATCGGTGACGATCTGCGCGTGCATCGTCCGTGTGCCCTGCCCGATCTCGGTACTTCCCACCGCGATGCGGACTCCCGTGGGCGTCAGCTCGAGCCGCGCCTTCGATTTGAGATTCCGCTCGCCCGCGCCAGTGAAGCCGGCGCCGTGATAGAAGAGCGAGAGCCCGATCGACTTGGTGGTTCCCTTCCATTCCTTTCGCTTGCGATCGAAATCGGTTCGCCTCACCGCTTCCTCGAGGACCATGTGCGCGCTCGCGTCGCTGCGCAGCGTCTGTCCCGTTGCGGTGATGTCGCCTGGCCTGAGCGCATTGATCCGCCGAAGCTCCACAGGATCCATTCCAAGCCGCTCGGCGATGCGATCCATGTGCACCTCGACCGCAAACTCGGTCTGAGGCGCGCCGAATCCCCTGAACGCTCCGTTCGGCGGAGTGTTGGTGAACACGGTTCGTCCCCGGATGTGAACATTGTCGCAGCTGTATGGTCCCGCCGCGTGAATGCATCCGCGCGAAAGAACCGTCGGGCTGAGCGTGACGTAGGCGCCGCCGTCGAGGAGAACGTCGATGTCCATTGCGACGAGCTTTCCATCTCTGGTAAGGCCGGTTCGATGCCGGACGATCGACGGATGGCGCTTTGTCGTCGCGACCATGTCTTCGGCGCGGTCATAAATGATCTTGACCGGACGGCCTGACTTGAGAGCGAGAAGCACTGCATGTCCTGCGATCATCGACGGATACTCTTCCTTTCCGCCGAAGCCTCCGCCCGTCTCGGTTTGAATCACGCGGACGTTCGGATGCGCCGATCCGAGCATGCATCTGAGCGCCTTGATCACATAGAACGGGCACTGGACCGATCCATAGATCGCGACCCCGCCTTCCTCGGGAACGGCGATCACACCGTTGGGCTCGATGTAGACGTGCTCCTGATGTCCGGTTCGATAGACGCCTTCGACCACGACATCCGCTTGCTCGAGTGCATGATCGGTATCGCCTTTGACGATATCGATGTCCTTGAACGACAGCGGCGACTTCTCGGGATCGAACAGCGGCTCCTCTTCGTCATAGCCGATGATCACGCTCGCCGCGTTGAGCTTTTCCTTGTCTTCATGCGCAATGAGCAGGATTGGCTCCGCCATGTGCTTCACTTCATGCTCGGCCAGGAACGGCTGGTCCTGCGACATGAGATCGACAGCGTTCTTTGCGGGAACGTCGCGATAGTCGACGATCGTGAATCCTGTCGTGTCGAAGTCGAATCGGATCGACTCGATGCGGCCGCGCGGAACAGTCGAGCGGATGGTCCGGCCATGGAGCATCCCGGGGAATACGAGATCGTCAGCGTATCGTGCGGCGCCTGTCGCCTTTCCGATGCCGTCCTTGCGCGGTACGCTCGAGCCAACTGCATTCATTTCGACAAGATGCCCCCAGTCAATGTCAGGGGCAAGGCAATGCAGGACTACGCGCGCCTCACTCGCTCGACTGTGGGGAGAGCGGTTGTTCTCTCCGATTGCAAAGGTCAGATTCCACGAGGCATGTCACCTCCCACGCAGATAATCGCTGCCCTTGACGATGCGGCCGCTGCCAATGATCGCGTCGTCCTTGCAACAGTGGTTCGTATTACCGGCTCGAGCTACGGCGGCGTCGGCACGCGGATGGTGATCCGCTCCGATGGCTCCACCGTTGGCATCGTGAGCGGCGGATGCCTCGAGGCTGATCTTGCCGAGCACGCGCGGCAGGTTCGCGCATCGGGTAAAGCAAAGGTCGTCACCTACGACACCCGCGCCGACGACGACGCTGCGTGGGGGCTTGGACTCGGCTGCAACGGACTGATCGATGTCCTGCTCGAGCCTCTCGAGGGAAGCCGCGCGAAGTCAGTCGCCGCAATGCTGGAGCATGCTCGCAACGCAAGCTCACCTTCCGTCCTCGCGACGGTCATTGCAGCTCCTGACGCAAGTGTCGGATCACACATGCTGATCGCCTCGAGCTACATGGAAGCGAGCGGCGACTGGCCCTCCACGATCTCCGACGCCGTGCGGAAGGATTCAGTCGGTGCGTTCACGGAAACGAGACGAGGGATGGTGCTTGAGTATGAAGATTACGCGGTTGCGTTCGAAGTCGTCACTCCGGCCATTCGTCTCGTCGTATGCGGAAGCGGTCCAGATGTCGCTCCGCTCGTGCGAATCGCTACCGGCCTCGGCTGGAACATCACGGTAGTCGATCATCGATCGCTCGAACATTCGCACCCCGAACGTTTCCCCGGAGCACGCGTCGTCGATTGCCTGGAACCGGGCCATCTCCACGAAGCAGTCGCGCTTGCACCGAACACGGCTGCAGTCGTGATGTCGCACCACTATGCTCGCGACCTGGCATACATGCGCGCGCTGCTTTCGTCCGACGTCGGCTACATCGGAATGCTTGGCCCACGCGCGCGTACTGAGCGGATGCTTGCCGACATCGCCGCTGCGGGCGAATCGGTTCCGCGGGGCGATAGGGTTTTCAGCCCCGTCGGGCTCGACATTGGTGGTGATGGACCCGACGCGATCGCGTTGTCGATTGTCGGAGAGGTCTCGGCGGTGATGACGGGCTCTTCCGCGGGGCATCTCCGGGATCAGCGGGGACCTTTGCATCAGGCTACTGACGCTCGAGCTCGTGTGACCTGATGGAGGCATTTTCAACTACCGTCGCGGGGCGGATCAACACGCAGAGCAACGGATCAACACGCAGAGCAACGGATCAACACGCAGAGCAACGGATCAACACGCAGAGCAACGGATCAACACGGAGCCACGAAAGCACGAAGGTTCACGAAGAACTACGCGTTCCTATTTGGTTTTTGTAACAGCGGAACAACGCGTTCTTATTTTTTCACAGAGGAAAGACGCGCAGTTACGTAGTCAAATAAACAAATAAAAAAAGCGTAGTTCTTCGTGAACCTTCGTGCTTTCGTGGCTCCGTGTTGATCCGTTGCTCTGCGTGTTGATTCGCCCCCTCTGCTGTCTCAGCTTTTATCGACGTGCACGAGATAAGCCTCAACCATCAGCAGATTCTTTTCACCTGATTCGCGGATGATCGTCAGCAGCCGGTCCATCTTCACGACTTCCTCCAGCTGTTCGTCGATGAACCACTGGAGGAAGCTTTGCGCTATATAGTCGTTCTGCGCGACTGCGAGATCCATCAGGCTCGAGATCTGGCGCGTGACTTCCTCTTCCCATTTCAGCGCCGCTTCAACGGCGTCCGCGGCTGATGCGAATGTCGGCGTCGGGGCGGGAATCGCCGGTATCACGAGGCCGCCCTTGGTTTCCATGATATAGTTCACGAACTTCATCGCATGCTCGCGCTCTTCTTCCGCCTGTTTCACGAAGAGCTTCGTGAGAAGCATCAGCTGCCTCTTCTGGAAGTGTGCTGCAATGCTCAGGTACTGCATGCTGGCGCCAAACTCATTTCCGATTTGCTGGTTTACTGCGGCTGCCAGTTCCGGGCTTATCAGCACGTCGATCTCCGTTTGCGGTCGACGATGAGTATAAGGCTGTGACGGGTCATTCGCACGATGTCGGCTGCATCGTTCTCGCCGCAGGCGGATCTTCGCGTTTCGGCGAGTCGAAACAGCTTCAGGTCATAGCAGGTGAGACTCTCGTCCATCGCGCAGTGCGAGCAGGGTTCGAGTGCGGCGCGAAGTTCGTGGTTCTCGTGACAGGCGCGGATGAGAGTGAAGTCAGCTCCGCAGTATCGGACTTCGACACTCTCGTGATCAGCAATAACAGCGAGTGGGAATCGGGACTTGCATCATCGCTCCGCGTTGGACTCGACGCTGCCGAAGCTCACAGGCCGTTCGACGGTGTGCTGGTGACTCTCGCTGATCAGCCGCTCGTAGACGCAGACTCGCTGAAGACGCTCGTTGCGTCTTTCGATCGCGAGCATCGGATCATTGCCTCGCGTTATGCGGGGGCCATCGGAGTTCCCGTGCTGATCGGCGCTGAGTATCTGAGCGAGCTGATGCAGCTCGAGGGAGACAGGGGAGCTGGTCCATGGATCCGGGCACATCATGACGCAGTGACGACCATCGAGATGCCCGGAGCTGCCGTCGATGTCGACACTCCCGAAGACTTTTTTCCGTTCAGGCAAGCTTCGAAAGCGGAATGACGTGATGCCTGCAGCACTCGGGCACCTGCTGCGTCAGCACGTCGAGAACCCTCGCGGCTTTCTCGATGAAGCTTTCACGCGGCTCGATCGACACATAATGCGAATGCTTCGCCCACAGCGAGGCGATTCGCTTGTCTATTTCTGCGGCCTGTTCCGCGTTTTCAAGCCGCAGCGGATTCGTCTGGTTGTAACCACCGTCGGCGGACGGAACGCGCAGATGAATCACAGCCGAGTATCGAGACACCTGGCTCGGCAGCGTCGTTCCCACTGACGCCCATAGATCGGGTTTCCCGGTCCAGTATGCGCCACCGTCCACGGTTCCGCGATCGCAAAGTATCACCGCCGGATTCTGACCCTCTGCCGCATTCTCGAGCTCGCGCTGAACGTAGAAGATCGCCCGCTGTGCCGCTTGAGCCGACACCATGTCCAGCCGTCGCGGGAATCCACCACCGAATACGATCCCCGCGGATTCCGGCAGGACCATCACATGCCGGCAGAATGAGTGCTTCACAAGCTCGAGCACGGCGGTTTTCCCGGCGCCGGGGCCGCCGGTGAGAACAACTCGTCGTACTCCGTGCGCATTCGCGCACCCGCAGATCGATCTGTCTTCCTGAAAGGAAGCCACTCCATCAGTCTCCACTTGAAGCCATCAAGAGGTTGTACAGGGGCCTGACCATGCGCAGTCGGGAATCCGCCCACCCCAAACGGGGCTTTTCCTGACATTCCGGACTTGCCACCATGCTATTATTCGCGCATGACCTCTCGCCGGACCCGATTCGTTCGGATCGCCGCGGCACTGCTCACGCTTACGCTCTCGACTCAGGTGGCCGGGGCGCAGGTTGCAGGCTGCGCGATGATGAGAGACGTCGGCTCCGGCAGTCACGCGGCAATGACAGAGCATCAGCATGTCGCGTCCCATGCCGCGCCTGCGGCGATCCCCCACGACACGCAAGATCAGCAGACGCCGGGCAACACGTCATGCACCCAGAGCGTTCTTTGCGCAAACGCCGCGGCAATTCCAAGCGGCATCATGCGCATCGTTGCTGCCGATCACGCTGCCCAGCCGGTGCTGTTCTCACCGTCGGAGCTCGCGGCACGAGCGCTTCCACCGGATTCACCTCCTCCAAGAATCTGAGCCTCCCGTATTGACGCGTCGCCGTTCCGGCTGACGCGAGCCGCTGCGCACGCTGGCGCAGCACAACCGGCACGGATGAGGTTCCAGATGAATTCAAGTTCCTTCGGGCAACGCGCCCGAAAGTCTCTTACATGCTTTGTGGCGGCAGCGCTGTCGCTTCTGCTGCCGCGCGATGCGCACCCTCAGGCGCGCGCCAGTATTTCACTTGCCGAGGTATTGCGTCTGGCAGCCACTGCGCCGCGCGTCATCGCCGCGACATCCCTCGCCGAGGCGGCGCGGGCGCGCGTACCGTCTGCGAAACTCCCGCCCGACCCCGAGCTCCAGCTCGGCTTCATGAACCGCGAGCTTCCTTCACTCGCTCCGATGGATCCGCTCGGCATGACGCAGATCCAGCTCATGCAGATGCTGCCCCTTGGAGGCAAGCTGCGGCTTTCAGGACGAGTCGCCGCCTACAGCGCGGATGCCGCGAGCGCGCGAGCCATCGAGGTCCGGTGGGACGTCCGCGCACGCGCGGCGATGCAGTTCTACGACCTCTACGCGGCTGAATCGCAATTGACGATTGCCCGCGAAACGAAGCGACTGGTTCAGGACATCGCGAAAGTTGCGCAGTCGATGTACTCCGTCGGCGAAGTCAGACAGGCTGACGTTCTTCGCGCGCAGGTCGAGGTCGCGCGAATGTCCGAGGATATCACTCGCATGGAGAGCATGCGGGCAGCGATGGCGGCAAAGCTTCTCGCGACATTGAATCTGCCCCTCACAGCTCTGCCACCATCCGCCGAGCGTCCCGCATTTCCAGACAGCCTTCCGCCGCTCGATGATCTCACCGCCGAAGCAGAACAAAAGCGGCCGATGATAATTGCCGGAGAAAAAGATCTCGCGTCGGCCGAAGCCGGCGAACGGCTGGCACGCAAGGAAATGTGGCCCGACCTCCAGGTCGGTGTTCAGTACGGATGGCGAGCCGGAGAAATGGGAACGGAAAAGATGGGGAGCCTGATGCTCGGAGCGAGCATTCCGGTCCATGCGCGAAACAGGCAGAGCCGGATGCGTGACGAAGCGGCTGCTATGAAAAGGATGTCCGCGGCCGATCTCGCCGCGATGCGCGCCGACACCCGAGGCCGGATTGCGGAGCTGTACGCTGATTACACGAGAGCGAGAAATCTTCGCGCACTCTATCGCACGACAATCCTGCCTCAGGCGGAGGCGACCGTCACCGCGTCGTTCACGTCCTACCGCGTCGGCGACGTCAATCTCATGACCTTGATCGACAACCAGATGACCGTGAACCGGTATCGCCAGGAGCTGATCACGCTCGACGCTGAACAGGGGAAGGCAATCGCGGAGCTCGAGATGCTGCTCGGAAGAGAGTTGTTCGACCCCGCCGGCGCGAGGAGGGTGGCACCATGACCGGGAATGCAAAATCCACTTCGACTGTGAGTCCGTTCGGTTCGGCTTCGCGTCGCCGAAACATGATTGTTGCCGCGTCGCTCATTGGCGTGGCCTTGCTCGTCGTGATTCTGTTCGCCGTTCCGGGCAGGGAGAAATCTTCACCGGCTGCCACGAATCACGCTCACGGCCCTGCGTCAGCCCCATCGACGACCGGCACTCCGCTGATGATTTCGGCCGAGGCAGCACAGCGTATTGGAGTGACGTTCGCGCCGGTCACTCTCGGGCCGCTCGCGCGCGAGATCAGGACCGTCGCGCAGGTCACGTACGACGAGACGCGCGTGAAAACCATCTCGCCGAAAATCGACGGGTGGGTGGAGCAGCTCTACGTGAACTTCAACGGACAGCCTGTGTCCGTTGGACAGCCGCTCCTGACGATCTACTCCCCGATGCTCGTTTCAGCACAGGAGGAGCTGCTGCTCGCAACCAGACTCTCGGGCTCGCTCTCCGGTGCCTCGAGCGAAGCCCGCTCGGGATCGAACGATCTCGCTGCCGCCGCCCGCAGACGTCTTCAATACTGGGACATCTCGTCCGCCGAGATCGAGCGGATCGAGCGGACCGGACAGGTGCGAAAGAACCTCACGCTGCGATCGCCAGTCAGCGGTGTCGTCATCGAAAAGAACGTTCTGGGCGGCCAGAAGATCATGAGCGGAGACGCGGTCTACAAAGTCGCCGATCTCAGCGTGGTGTGGATCGAGGGAGAAGTATTCGAGCGTGACCTGCCGGCTGTACGCGTCGGCACGATCGTGAAGGCGGACTTCGACGCGCTGCCGGGCGAGGAGAGAGCCGGACGAGTGTCGTACCTGTATCCGGTGCTCAATCCGGAAACAAGAACTGCGCGCATCCGCGTGGCGATGGTCAATCCTGGGATGCGACTCAAGCCGGGCATGTACGCGACGATCCGTATCGAGGGCGCCGCTGAGACTGCCCTGAGCGTACCGCGCAGCGCCGTGCTTTCAACCGGTGAACGGAATCTCGTATTCGTGCGTCGCGCCGATGGAATGCTAGAGCCGCGCGTCGTGATGATTGGAGCTTCGACGGAGGATCGCACGCAGGTCATCTCAGGAGTGAAGGTCGGCGAGACTGTCGTCGCATCAGCCACGTTCCTCGTCGACGCCGAATCCAACCTCGGGTCATCGCTCGGCGGAATGGGTGACATGCCGGGAATGGACATCGCAAAACCTTCGGACAGGAAGGAGTGACCACGATGCTCGATCGAGTGATGGAGTGGTCCGTCAGAAACAAGTTCATCATCGGCCTGCTCACGGTTGCGGCGGTTTTTGGAGGCATATGGGCAGTATCGCGGACACCGCTGGAAGCGCTTCCTGACCTCAGCGACGTTCAGGTCATCGTGCAGGCGGACTACAACGAGCAGGCCCCGCGCATCATCGAGGACCAGGTTACGTATCCGATCGCGGCGGAGATGCTGAAGGTTCCAGGCGCGGCGTCGGTGCGCGGCTACTCGTTTTTCGGAGTGTCTTTCGTCTATGTGATCTTCGAAGACGGCACCGATCTCTACTGGGCACGATCGCGAGTCCTCGAATACCTCAACGGCATCAAGGGAAAACTCCCCGCGAGCGTCACTCCTACGCTCGGACCGGATGCAACCGGACTTGGCTGGATCTACCAGTACGCCATCGAGGATACGACGGGAAAGAAGACCCTCGCGGAGCTTCGATCGATTCAGGACTGGTATCTCAGATACGCGCTGACAGCAGTCCCGGGAGTGTCGGAGGTCGCGACCGTCGGAGGTTTCGAGAAGCAGTACCAGGTGGACATCGATCCCGCGAAGCTTCTCGCCTATCGCATTCCTGTCACGCGCGTAATGCAGGCGATCCAGGCCGCGAACAACGACGTCGGTGCAATGGTGATCGAGCTCTCAGAGAGAGAGCACATGGTTCGCGGGCTCGGATACCTGAAAAGCATTTCCGACATCGAAAATGTCGTAGTCGGCGCGACAGCGACGGGAACGCCGATTCGCGTTGCCGAGCTGGGGCGGGTGACGGTTGGTCCCGCGGTTCGGCGCGGTGTCGCCGAGCTCGATGGTCGCGGCGATGCAGTCGGTGGAATCGTCGTGATGCGCTTCGGGCAGAATGCCCTCACCACGATCGATAAAGTCAAAGACAAGCTCGAGGAGGTGAAGAAAAGCCTCCCTGAAGGCGTCATCATCACACCGGTGTACGACAGAAGCAGTCTGATTCACGAAGCAATAGGAACACTCAAGGAAAAGCTTCTCGAGGAAAGCATCGTCGTCGCGCTCGTGTGCCTGATCTTCCTGATGCACGCACGCTCGGCGCTCGTCGCAATCCTGACTCTTCCAGTTGGAATACTGATCGCCTTCATCGCGATGCGCGCGCTCGGTGTGGGTGCCGACATCATGTCACTCGGCGGAATTGCGATCGCCATCGGGGCGATGATCGATGCGGCAATCGTGATGATCGAGAACATGCACAAGCATCTCGAACGCGCTGTCGCGGAAAAGGAGAAGGCTCGAGGCGCCGCGGCCTCGGGGAAGTCGTTCCACACGTCGGAGCTCACTCTGGCGGAACGATGGAAAGTCGTAATCGATGCATCGAGAGAGGTTGGTCCCGCGCTTTTCTTCTCCCTTCTCATCATCACAGTGTCGTTTCTTCCGGTCTTCACGCTCGAAGGACAGGAAGGCCGGCTGTTCAAGCCGCTGGCGTTCACGAAGACATTCGCGATGGCCGCGGCGAGCCTGCTCTCGATCACGCTCGTTCCCGTGGCAATGGGATTGTTCATTCGTGGCCGCATATATCGCGAGACTGCGAATCCCGTCAATCGGGCGCTGATCAAGTGGTATCGGCCGGTGCTCGCGCGGGTTCTTGGCAATCGGTGGCCCGCCATTGGCGGCGCTGCCGCACTCCTCGTGCTCACCTGGATACCGTTCAGCAGAACCGGCTCGGAGTTCATGCCGCCGCTGGATGAAGGGACCATTCTCTTCATGCCGACGACTCTTCCCGGGGTGAGCGTGGCGAGAGCACGTGAGATCCTTCGCATTCAGGACGGGATTCTGAAATCGTTTCCGGAGGTCGAGCACGTCTGGGGAAAGGCGGGTCGCGCGAACACCGCGACAGATCCTGCCGGACTCGACATGTTCGAGACGACGATCACTCTGAAGCCCCGCAGGGAATGGCGGCGCGGAATGACGTACGACGCGCTGATTGCGAAAATGGATTCGGCGGTCAGAATGCCAGGCGTCTCCAACGCGTGGACGATGCCGATCAGGGGACGCATCGACATGCTCGCGACCGGTATTCGCACGCCGGTCGGCGTCAAAGTCTTCGGTCCGGACCTCGCGGAGCTCGAGCGGCTTGGCCGCCAGGTCGAGTCGGCGGTTCAGGGCGTTCCAGGTACGCGCAGTGCATTCGCGGAGCGTGCTCAATCCGGATACTACCTCGATATCGACATCGATCGCGCAGCCGCGGCGCGTCATGGTCTCAATCCCGCCGATGTTCAGACCGTGATCGCGACTGCCATCGGTGGCATGACCATCACTCAGACCGTGGAAGGTCGCGAGCGGTATGGCGTGCGCGTGCGATATCCGCAGGAGCTTCGCGACACTCCCGAGAAGCTCGAGGCGGTGTTAGTTCCGGTCGCGCATGAATCAGCTCAGCAATCGGCCCAGGTCTCGATGAGCGGTTCGACGAGCCCGGCGTCCACGATGTCCGCCGGCGGAGCGCAGGTACCGCTCGGCCAGATTGCAACGATCAGGAAAGTGGCAGGGCCAATGGTCGTGCGAACCGAAGGAGCGATACCAACGGCGTGGGTTTTCATCGATGTTGCTGGACGTGACATCGGTAGTTACGTGCGCGACGCGCAGAAAATGGTCGAGCGGATGGTGACGCTCCCGCAGGGATACTCGATAGTGTGGAGCGGACAGTACGAGTACATGCAGCGCGCGCGCGAGCGGCTGAAGCTCGTGATTCCCGCGACGCTCGCTCTCATATTCCTGCTTCTCTACTTCAACTTCAAACGAGTCGGGGAGGCGCTGATCGTGATGCTGTCCCTTCCATTCGCGCTCGTCGGCGGCATCTGGTTCATGTGGATGCTCGGCTACAACTGGTCGGTTGCAGTGGCGATCGGGTTCATTGCACTTGCAGGAGTCGCTGCGGAGACGGGCGTCGTGATGCTGATATATCTGGATCACGCGTGGAAGGCGCGAACCGCAAAGGGCCGGCCCACTGCGCGTGATCTTTACGAAGCAGTAATGGAAGGAGCAGTAGAGCGAGTGCGGCCAAAGATCATGACCGTAACGGCCATTATGGGTGGATTGCTTCCGATTCTCTGGGGAAGCGGCGCTGGAGGCACGATCATGCGGCGCATAGCGGCGCCGATGATTGGGGGGATGATCTCGAGCACCGTTTTGACTCTGCTGGTGATTCCGGCGATCTACGCGTTGTGGAAAGAGCGCGAGCTCGCTCGCGCGTATGCGCCCGCGCTCGAATCAGATCTGAGCCCTGCGCAATGAGACGGCGTTCAGGGCTACGATGATCGACGACAGAGACATCAGGAGCGCGGAAACCTCCGGCCGCAGCGACCATCCAAGAGAGCTGTAAAACGCTCCGGCCGCGACAGGGATTGCGAGAACGTTGTACACGCTCGCCCAGGCAAGATTCTGTTTCATCTTACGCACTGTCGCCTTGCTGAGCCGGATCGCCCTCACTATGTCGAGCGGATCGGACTTCATCAATATCACCTGAGCTGCCTGGGCAGCGACGTCGGTTCCGGCGCCAATTGCAATTCCAATGTTCGCCTGGGCGAGAGCAGGGGCGTCGTTGATTCCATCACCGACCATTGCCACGTTTTTCCCCTGCTCCTGAAGCTCGCGCACGTGCAGAGCCTTCTCCTCAGGACGCACTTCTGAAAAAACGCGATCGATTCCAACTTCGCGGGCAACTCTTTCCGCCGTGGGTTTTACATCTCCGCTCATCAACACCGGCTCGACGCCTGCGGCCCGGAGCTCACGAATCGCCTGCGCGCTCGACGGCCGAATCGCGTCAGTGATTCCGATCACACCCAGCACGCGGCCACCGTCGGCAACGTAGCTCAGCGATCGGCCCTCGCCCGCCAGCTCTGACCCCGTATCGCGCAGGCCGTTCAGTCGAATTCCGGCATCGTCGAGGAGTTTTGCGCTGCCTACAAGAACTTCGTTGTCGCCGATGATGCCGCGAACTCCCTTACCCGAAACATTTTCTACCACGCCAGCAGGCTCGAGCTGCAGCCCGCGATCTTCTGCGGCCCGCACTATTGCCTGAGACAGGGGATGCGTGGAGGATACCGAAACGCGCGCTGCCGTCCGAAGCAGACTCTCCTCGCTCACGCCGTCAGCCGTCCGAAGGTCAGTGACGGTTGGCTTCCCGAGTGTAAGCGTGCCTGTCTTGTCGAGAATGACAATCTGGATCCTGCTCACTCCCTCGAGTGTCGCCGCGTCCTTGATGAGGATGTTGTTCTTCGCGCCAAGCCCGGTTCCAACCGCAACGGCAGTCGGCGTCGCAAGACCGAGAGCATCTGGACAAGCGATGACGATTGCCGAAATCGCAAATGTCAGCGACGTGAGAAATGGCGCGTTTGCAATCACCGACCACGCAAGGAAGGTGACGAGGCCGGCCGAGATCGCGACAATGACCAGAATTGCAGCAGCCTTGTCCGCAATCCGCTGACCCGGAGCTTTCGAATTCTGAGCGCGCTCGACCAGCGCGGCAATCTGTGCAAGCACCGTGTCCTTTCCGACACGAAGCGCTTTCATCGTCACCGCGCTGCTGACATTGATGCTGCCGCCGATCAGCGGATCACCTGCTGCTTTATGCACCGTCCTGCTCTCGCCCGTGACGAGCGATTCATCTACTTCGGTCTCGCCTTCCGTCAATTCTCCGTCGACCGGGACTTTCTCACCCGGAAGGAGTCGCAGCGCATCTCCCGCAACTACCTCCGAAGTTGGAAGCTCCTGCGCCCGGCCATCGCGAATGACGCGAGCTGTCGGAGGAACGAGATCGAACAAGGCCCGCAGCGCGTCCGACGTGCCTCGTCGCGATTTCATCTCCATCCAGTGTCCGAAGAGAACGAAGGTCACCAGCATCGCTGCGGCTTCGAAGTATCCTGTCGGATATCCGATGATCGTGAGATAAACGCTGCTCAGATATGCAGCGAGAACTCCGGTGGCGATGAGGACCGACATGTCGAGCTTTCTCGTCCTGAGAGCTCGAACTGATCCGGTCAGAAAAACCCACCCGCACCAGAACACGACGGGCGTCGAGAGCGCGAGCGCGAGCCAGTTGGACACTGGCGGGTGAACAAGCATCGGCACGCCGGGGAGGTGGCCTGTGACGACGACGATTGGGATAGTGAGAACGAGCGCGACCCAGAAGCGGCGCGCCATATCTCGTTCCATCCGCTTCGCCATCGACGGATCCGCAGTCATTGCGGCGTGGTCGTGAGCGTGTGGGCGCGCGGGCTCATGCGCGATCGGCTCGGTCCCAGCCCAATGGGCACCGTGTCCGTGGTGATCGTGATTACCGTGATCGTGATTCATTCTAAGTTTCCCGTACGATGACCGACGTCACTTCACATCCGCACGGATTCGCACGCGAGCGGTTCCTCGCTTTCAGGAAGAAGCAGGGAAAAGCACCAGCTCTTTCGCCGAGCGTGGTGAAAGCGCGAGGCCTTGATTTCGCCGTGTATATGAGCCCTCCTGTTGAGGGTAGTCTACCACTTCTCTGCATCAATGGAGGACTGCATTTCGGCCATGACGTGCTGTGGCCGGCTCTTGCGCCGCTGGCAGGGAATCGCCAGCTCATTTTCTTCGATCAGCGCGGAAGAGGAAAATCCGGGCAGCCACCAGGCCCGCGCACGGCGCGTATCGAGCACGATGCCGGAGATGCACCGGCAATTCGCGAAGCGCTCGGGATAGAGCGCTGGAACGTGCTCGGTCACTCGTGGGGCGGCGGAATTGCGATGCTCACTGCTTCACTGGATCAGGATGCGATCGATCGACTGGTTCTCGTCGATGCAGTGGGCCCAAACAGCGAGTGGCTGTCGCGACTGCATTCTACAGCGATCGAGCGTCTCGCCGGCGAAAAGCGCAAGGCCCTCGAGGATCTCGACCCGAAAGCACTCCATCGAGACGACATCGAAACTCACGCTGCGTACACATCCGCGCTTTATCCCGCGTGGTTCGCTGATCGCGAGTTCGGGGCGATTTTCTCGTCGCCGAAAGCGAGCAGTCCAACAGGCGCCGCTGTCGCCGCTCGTCTTCGCCGCGAAGGATATGACTGGACCGATCGCATTGCGTCCATCCGCATACCTGCTTTGATCGTGCACGGCGATCATGATCTCCTCGACGTAAGTGTCGCCGAGTCGCTGCAGCGTCTGATCCGTGGCTCGAAGCTCGCGATCATCGAGCACGCCGGTCACATGCCATTCTGGGAAGCCCCCGAGCAATTCTTTGCGATCGTCGAGAATTTCCTCGTCGAATAGAGACAGAGCGGACTTTTTCTTGCACCCCCGCCGCACATGCCGGCAAAGACTGATCTGGAGAAAAACGTTTACGACGTCGCAATCGTCGGTGGCGGTCCCGCCGGACTCACTGCCGCTCTATGGCTTGCCCGCTATCTGCACTCGGTCGTTCTGATCGATTCCGGCGATCCCCGCAACTGGGAAACTCGCGGCATCAACGGTTTCCTCGGCTCGCAGGGCATTCGGTCGCCCGAGCTTCGCGCGAAAGGACGTGCCGACGCGGAAAAATTCGGTGCTGAGCTCATCGATGATGAGGTGTGCACGGTGCAGAATACGAACGGCGAACGATTCGTCCTGAATCTCGACAAGGGCCGTACGATCGAATCGAGAAGAATTCTCCTCGCGATCGGCATCAAGGACGTCTGGCCCGACATACCCGGACTGAATGACTGCTACGGCGAGACCGCGCACGTGTGTCCCGACTGCGACGGTTACGAGACGCGCGGCTGCAAGACAGTCGTCATCGGATCAGGAAGAAAGGCAGTTGGAATGGCACTCGCGCTCACGACATGGACTGACAAGATCGTCATCTGCACGAATGGCGGCGCGGGAAACATGGAAGCCGGGAACCTCGACAAGCTGAAGACGCTGAACATCCCGGTGCTCACCGAGCCTGTCACGCGTATCACATCGCAGGATGGAGTGCTTCGGTGCATCAGCCTCGACGGCGGCATGCAGCTCGATTGCGACAGGCTCTACTTCGCCATCGGCCAGTATCCGGCTGACGACCTGGGAGCGCAGCTCAAGTGCAGGCGTGACGAGTTCGGCCTCATCGAGATCGACGAGCATTATCACACGACCGTGATGAACGTTTTCGCCGCGGGAGATATCGTTGGAGGGCCGCAGCTCGCGATTGCGGCGGCCGCTGATGGAGCGATGGCTTCGCTCGCGATTCACGCGTCGCTGGTGCCGGAGTCGCGCAAGCTCGATTAGCCGGCGCGACTCGGGTACTACCAGCGAAGCGTCAGGTTCCGAAGCTTCTGCTTTCGCAGAATCTGGAGACGCACCGCGCTTTCAGTGGCGTCCATCATCAGCCGGATCAGCTGACCGGGCGTCTCCACGGCCTGCTTCTCGGCGCGGACGATCACGTCACCGCTTCTCAATCCCGCCGCACCCGCGAGCGAGCCCGGCGGAACGTTGATGACGAAGATGCCCTTGCCTCTGAAATTCGCGAACTCGCGCAGTCCGTCGTTGAGCTGAGTGAGCTCGGCGCCCGCGACTCCGATGCTCGTCGGGCCGCTGCCGAAAACCAGCGGCGCCATCGACACATTCGGGGACACAGGTACGCGCGTCTTGAGGAAAATCCGCTCGCGTACCCCCTCTTCGGCGAATCGGCGGCTGTCATCGCCGGCGGACCGAACCGATGGAACCAGCGAGATCTCGATTCTCCGCGAAGTGCCCGCGGGCCGCTCGGCGACGATGAGGTTGCTCACTCGCTCGACATCATCGCGGCGATAACGGAAGACGATCCTTTTGCCCGGAATGAGAAGCTCGTTCATCGGAATCGGATTCGTCTTGAAGTCCTGCGCGTTGATGGAGATGAGGACGTCCCCCTTGAGAAGACCTGCCCTCTCGGCCGGTGATCCCGGGTCGATGGACTCGATCACGGGATAGTCGTGGAATACAAGTCCGCCCGACGAGTTCTGTTCTCCGATGCCGGTCGAGATGAGGACGCCTACCCATCCTCGCGGCGCTTCTCGTGGTGTCTGCGCGCCGACGCTCAGGGGAGCAAGTGCGACAGCGAGTCCAAGAGTCAAAGGTCGAATGAACTTCATATCCCGCATTCCTAGAACCGGTTCAGGCTCACGCCTGCAGGGCGAAGTGTCGTCCCGAGCTGGCGAAGAGTCGCCTCGCGCGCGCCGACCGTCTGCAGATAGTACTGGTTGATTACCGGATCCTCTGGAGCCTCCTTGAGCGCTCCCCGAATCTCCGTCATCACGTTGTCGAGCGCAGCGAGTCGCGTGCGATACCGCGACGGGTTATTGGGCATGGGCACCGACGTATTGCTCGCCGACAGATAGAGCGACGCGCGCTGGTATTCCTCACCGGCCCGATTCAATGCGTCCCACGCTTCTTCAGGACTTTTGAATTCCGTCGAGGTGGCGACCGACGTACCCGGCTCGTTCGACACCGGAATGACGGGTTGGGGAGCGGGCTCGGAGGCCGATGCAACCGGCCGCGCGGGAAGGAGCGGCGCTCCGGCCGACATGCGGCCTGCTGCCGCTCCTCCAACCGCGAGTGTGATTCCCGCAGCGATCGGCATCCAGCGTTTCGACGTGAAGCGTGACAATACCGGCTCACGCATCAAGCCTTCTGCGCGCAGCCTGACGGAAAGAGAGTCCCAGTCCGTCAGTGGGGGCGCACCGCGCTCGCGCTCGCGAGCGACCAGATCATCCAATGCGTTTTCAGACAGGGGCAACATGTGACAATCCTGTGCCGGCTCTCGATTCATCCACCAGGTGCGCCAGGAGCCGGCGAAGCTTGGCGCGTGCCTTGAACAACTGCGACTTGGACCCGCCCGACGTGATGCCGAGCTCGCGTCCTATTTCGTCGTGAGTGTAGCCTTCGATGTCGTGCAGCACGAAAACCATCCTCGCGCCCGGTGAGAGCTTTTGCATCGCTTCATCGATCGATTCTGCGAGGAATGTCCGGTCGCTGTCCCCTTCGACAAATGCGCTGTCATCCTCGATGTCGGTTTCGAGTTTTGCGATCCGCTTGATCTTGCGTAGCGCGTTCAACGTGCGATTGACTGCGATGCGATGCGCCCATGTCCCGAACTGAGATTCCCCGCGGTATCCCGGGAGAGCCCTGAAGATCTGGATCCACACTTCCTGCGCGATGTCGGCGGCGACGTCGTGGTCGCCACAAAGGCGGCGCACGACCGCGTCGATATGCGGCGAGTGCCGCAGCCAAAGCTGCCGCATCGCCACTTCGTCGCCTTTCATGGCGCGCTGAAGGGTGATTTGGTCGGTCTGCATCCCGTCGTTGAAGTTAGTAACCCGTTTGGCCAGGAGGGTTGCCGGCCCGAAAGCCGCCAGTGAGGGCAAACATTTGCATATATGAAAAAAAGGTATGGCTTACTGCGTACTCTTTATTACAATGTGTCCCTCTTGTGACTACCCCTCCAAACGGTCGTCACCTCTATAAGTAGCAGTCGCGGCCGGAACACGGCCACCCAGTTGAAGTACTAGCAGGAAAGGAGTTCGATTTGCTGAAGGTAATTGTGACCGCGCTCACGCTGGCTCACGGTGGCGACGGTCTGCCGTCCAAGGCCCCGGATGCTGTAGGTATGTCTGCATCCCGCCTCGAATCGATCGACCGCGTTGTGCAGCGTGGTATCAAGGCTGGTGGATACCCGGGCGCTGCAGTCGTAGTCGGACGGAAAGGTGCGGCCGTATGGCAGAAGGGCTTCGGCAGTCTCTCCTGGTCCGACGTGAGTGGAGCCGTCGACCCTGACCGCACCATCTACGACGTCGCGTCCCTCAGCAAAGTCATCGGAACCACGACGGCCGTCATGGTCCTGTACGACGAAAAGAAAATCGACCTCGACGCCCCCGTCTTCCGCTATCTCCCTGCGTTCTCGGGTGGGCTCAAGGACGAGGTGACCGTCCGCGAGCTCCTCACGCACCGCTCCGGACTTCCGGCCGGCCGCGATCTCTGGCGGAGAGCGCGCAGCCCGCAGGAAGCCCGCGACATGGTGCTCGACACCCCGCTCGAGTACCGGCCCAACTCCGCATACATCTACTCCGATCTCGGCGCTGACATTCTCGGGATGATCGTCGAGGAGATCTCGGGACAGCGTCTCGATATCTTCCTCTCCAATCGAGTGTTCGGCCCGCTCGGAATGCACGACACGTTCTATCGTCCGGCCGATTCGCTGCGCTATCGCATCGCGCCGACCGAACTCACTCCTCCGCGCGGATATCCGCTGCGCGGTGAAGTCCATGACGAGAACGCCTACGCGCTCGGCGGAATCGCCGGTCACGCTGGGTTGTTCAGCACTGCCGCCGACCTCTCCATCTTCGCGCAGATGATGCTGAATGGTGGAACGTACGACGGTGTTCAGGTCATCTCGGATTCCACGGTGTCGCTCTTTACCCGAAGAACCGCAGGTCATCGTGCACTCGGATGGGACACCGCCGACGGCGATTACGGCTCGGGCAAGTACCTGACCGAGCGCGCCTACGGGCACACAGGTTACACCGGCACGTCGATCTGGATCGATCCCGATCGTGAGATGTTCGTCGTGCTGCTCACCAATCGCGTGCACGCCGCAAAGGCGCAGCGCCCCGCGAGAATCATTGCCGACGTCCGGTCTGATCTGTCTGACGCGGCCGTGCTCGCGGTAATGGACGGACCGACGCCGGTTCTGGCGATGCCGAGAGCGTTCCGCGCGGATGCGGAGATCGGATGGACCGCGCCGAAGCCCGTGCGATGCACAAAGGCGATGCGCGCGCGCACCGCGCGAAGCAAGAGAAGCCGCGTTCGCTGCACGACGACGAAAACAACGAAAGCACGGTCTTCGAAGTCCCGCTCGGCCAAATCGAAGACTGCCTCGGCAAAACACTCTTCAGCCAGGTCGAAGAAGTCGACCGTAAAGAAGGCGACGGCAAAGAAGACCACGGCGAAGAAGTCGACAGCGAAGAAGCCGACCGCGAAGAAGCACACGACCACCTCTTCGCGTTCGAAGAAAGCCGGCTAGAATTAAAGGATGAGCAATCATCCTGATACGGCTGCGGCCGCCGTCACTCCACATTCCGCCAGCGACGAGAGACCCACTATCGTCGACGACAGCATCGCCGAAGACCGCGCGATTCCTCTAAGCGTCGCCACAGGTGAAGAATCGCCCGAGACTCCGGGTGTCGTCAGCGAAGATCAGGTGAAGCTCGCGTTGAGGCGGGTGAAGGATCCGGACCTCAACCTGAACATCCTCGATCTCGGTCTCGTTTACGCGATCGAGGTGAGGGGCGCGAAAGTGAAAGTCGACATGACTCTCACGTCTCCTGGATGCCCATCGGGACCGGAGATCATGACGAACGCCGAGGAGGAGATCAAATCGCTCCCGGGGGTCGAGAGCGTCGACATGAATCTCGTATGGGTTCCTTTCTGGACGCCGGAAAAAATGGAGCCGCGAGTGAGGGCGTACCTCGGCTTTTAGTCCCGCTGGGAACTTAGAGAGCCCGCAGGAAATCCTCGCCCATCTCGGCGATCTGCCATTTGCGCAACCCCGGGATATCCTCGAGGTCGCCGACATTCGAAGGCTTGCGACGCACGATGGACTCGAGTCTCTCGCGCGAGCAGAGCACACCGGGGTCGAGATTCAATCGCGTCGCCGCGGAATCGCGAACTGATTTCAAGCGCGACACGCGATCGTCGAAATCCTCCTCTCGATCCCACTTTGGCGCGCGCGGAAAACGCGGCAGGTGCTCCTCCGCAACCTCGAGGCCTCGCTGAACCGCAGCGAGAATCGCGTGCGCGCCGCGATCGAGAATCCCGCGCGGCATGCCCTTGAGAACCGAGAGCTCACGCACCGAGCGCGGAGCGGTTCTCGCAATATCGAGAAGAACCTCGTTGCCCATTACGCGAAATGTCGCGCGATCCACGTCCCTCGCTACCGAGTCGCGCCATGGTACCAGCTCGCGCAAGATCGCGAGCTCACGACGAGTCAGATCTCGCGCCCCCTTGATTCTGAGGAATGACAGCGACGTATCGTCATCCTCCCACCGGGTGCCTTCGAGCCGGACGAATTCCTCCCTTGCCCATTCCCAACGACCGAGCTTCTCCAGGCGCGACTTGAGCTCGTCTCGCAGATCGAGGAGATGCTTCGTATCCTGCGCCGCGTAGTCGAGCATTCCCTGCGTGAGCGGTCTCAATGACCAGTCGGCGCGCTGGTGTTTCTTGTCGAGCTTCACGCCGAAGAACTGCTCGAGCAGCGCGGCGAGCCCGAACGCCTTGATGCCCAGAAGCTGCGCGGCAATTCGCGTGTCGAAGATGTGGTTGACGTGCCAGCCATAATCCTGATGCAGCAGCCTCAGGTCGTAGTCGGCGTCGTGAAACACGACTTCCACTTCCTGATCCTGCAGAATGTCACCGAGGGCCTTCGGCATCCCGATCGGCAGCGGGTCGATGATCGCGCTCCGTTCGCGCGTAGTGATCTGCAGGAGATAGATTCGGTCGATGAACCGGTGAAAGCTGGCTCCCTCGGTATCGACAGCAATCTCGCGAACGCCCGCGATATCCGTGAGAAAGTCGTCTGCCTCCTGCTGCGTGTCTATGTACAGTAGCGCCTGTGAATCTGAAATACTCATTCAGCCAATCTAGCAGGTTGTCCAATACCTTCGGTTGCAGCTTGCCCATTCCCCTTTTCACTCGGTTTCCCGCGCTGGCGGCGCTCCCGCGCGCCAGTCTCTGCGACCTTCCCTCGCCGGTTCAGCCTTTTCCAGAACGCGGGAGCGGAATATGGATCAAGAGAGAGGATCTGAACGCGCCAATGTGCGGAGGAAACAAGGTTCGTGCCCTCGAGTTTCTGCTCGGCGGACTCGGTGAGGGTGACACCGTCGTCACCACGGGTGGCGCGGGCTCGACGCACGTACTCGCAACTGCGATTCATGCCGCGCGACTTGGAATCAGAACGATGGCAAGTCGCTGGACTCACGACATGAACCCGGTGGCCGATAAGGTCGCGGCGCAGATCCGCGTCGCGATCCCGGGATCGCGGGTCACCTGGAATCCGTTGTTCGCTCTCGCGGAAGCAGGATTTTACTCCGCGCGCAAGAAAACCCGGTACATACCCATCGGGGGAACGAGCCCGCTGGGCGTCCTTGGACATGTGAACGCAGCGCTCGAGCTCGCGGACCAGATTTCCCGAGGCGAGATGCCACGGCCCGCATCGATCGTTCTTCCCGTCGGGAGTGGTGGCACGGCTGCCGGAATTTTACTCGGCCTCGCCATATCGGGTCTCGGCTCGATAGAAGTGGTCGGCGCGCGAGTGGGGCCCCGAATGTTCGCGAACCGTGCTCGCGTGCTCGCGATAGCTCGCGCGACCAGGCGCCTCATGGCGCGAAGAGCGGGAGAACGAATTCCGTTGCCGGACCCATCAGCACTGCGGGTGGTTCACGATGTTTACGGAGGCGCGTATGGGCGCGCGCTCGCGGAATCGACGGTCCCGGCGAAACTTTTGCACGACGCAATGGGCCTTACGCTGGACGATACCTACAGCGCAAAAGCGTGGACGGCTGTATTGAACGAGCAGAGAGGCAATAAAAGACCCGTTCTTTTCTGGTTAACTTTCGACGCGACATGTCTGACGAGCTGACGATTCACATCTATCCCGGGGACTGCGATACCGCGGGCCACGTGAACCATGCCGTGATGCTCACTCTTCTGGAGCGGGCGCGCTGGGCCGCGCTCGAAAAGCACATGCCGTTCGAGGATTACATCAGGCGCTCGCAATGGGCTGTGGTTCGTCACGTCGATGTATCCTTCAGCAGTCCGGCGATGCCCGGTGACGACTTCATCGTTCGAACCGGCCTTCAATCCATCGGCAAAACGAGCTTCACGGTGCGCCAGGCAGCGAAGAATCAGAAGGGCGCGCTGGTGTGCGAGGCAAAAATCGTCTACGTCACGCTCACGACAGATGGTCGTCCGATGCCAGTGCCTGAAGAGTGGCGCGCAATTTTCTCCGAGTGGGAAGATTGATGGCAAACCTCCCGGAGCTTCCGAGCGAAGTGGGTCAGGACGAACCAGTCGCCATGCCTCTCCCGCAGATCAGCGCTGCGGAGCTGACGCCATCGGCGCGCATCGGCTCATTTCTTTTCAAGAATCGCGGATGGCTTCCGATCCTGTTCATCGGCGTTCCACTTGTCGCGCGCGGAGACACCGCGGGCGCGCGATGGATTATCGGTGGGGTGCTGATAGTCATCGGAGAGCTCATCCGGCTCGCCGGCGTCGCCGCCGCCGGCACCACGACGCGCCGGCGCTCACGCAATGTCGAGCGCCTCGTGACATACGGAATTTTTGCGTGGAGCAGAAACCCTCTCTACAACGGAAACTTTCTCGTATGGATCGGATTCTGTGTAATCTCGGGCGTACTCTGGTTTCTTCCATTCGCCGTGCTGATCTTCGCCGCTGAGTACAGCCTCATCGTGCGATACGAGGAGGGTGTTCTCGAGTCGACTTTCGGCCGGGAATATCTGGATTACAAGAACTGCGTACCGCGGTGGCTTCCCTCGAAGCCCGAGGGCGACTGGGCCGGCGAACACAACTGGAAGGAAGCGCTGCGCAGCGAGACCAGCACCTTCATTCAGTACGCGGTTCTGATCGTGGCCTTCGCCATCAAGGGCTACTTCACCCGATAACTGATTATCGGTTCGGGCGCCCCGGGGGATCGGGGCTCTTGAACACGTCGCGGTTGATCTGGATGTATTGCTTCAGATTCGCAGGGACGTCTTCTTCGGGAAAGATGGCGGTCACGGGACACTCGGGCTCGCACGCGCCACAGTCGATGCACTCGTCCGGGTGAATGTAGAGCTGTTCCGGCCCCTCGTAGATACAATCCACGGGGCACACGTCAACGCAGGCTCGGTCCTTGGTGTCCTTGCAGGCTTCGGTTATTACGTAGGGCATCGATGAGGTTCGGGTACGTTCGAGTATGCGAAAAATAGACCCGGCAAGTCGAATATCAACGGCGCTCGTCGATCACCGAAGCGTGACCGTTCCATAAAGGATCAGGAGAAGTATCAGCGTCAGCGTTCCGGCAAGCATGAGCGCCATCCGCCGGCGCATCGAGCGAAGCGCCTCCCACACGTCTTCGTCGAAATAGAACAGCCCCGGGGCTGCCTCGCGGATGACGGCGCGTCTTTTCAGCCGGCGCACCGCGAGCGTCTCGTCGATGCCCACGCTTTCGAGCGACATCGCCGCCGCCGGATTCACCGCGCCAGCCGAGTGAAATGCGTCGCGTACTTCCCGCTCCTTGAGCCGCATCACCGCGATCGCTGCGCTTGCGCCCACGTTGGTCTCCTCTGAAGTCAGCTCCAAGATAGGCTGCGGGGCGCGGCACGCCAGCATGACAGCACATCTGCGGTTCTCCGGGGTAACTCAGACAGGGTCACCAACAAAAAAATGACATCACGGAGACAACCATGATGAGAACGATAAAGTCAGCCGGCACCGCCCTGGCATCGCTCGTGATTCTGTCGAGCTGCACCGCGCTCGATGCCATCTCGAGCGGCGGCTCGATCAGAGGCACTTACGATCTGACATACGTGAATGGCGCGCGCGTTCCGGCCGTTCATCGAGCGCCGCGCGCGCCGCCTCTGGCGCGAGGACGCCGCGTACGCCGAGCGGCTGTACGCGCTGCGCCGCGGCGCGCAGCAGGAGCTCGGCAACGTGGTGTCGCTCCACCCGCCGCGACG